>Ga0105358_10001978_pt1 | contig 10943 bp, 10 predicted proteins | sample GOMGulsemesocosm_5_FD_83509 | JGI IMG/M metagenome (GOLD analysis project Ga0105358, IMG submission 83509) | Methane-oxidizing microbial communities from mesocosms in the Gulf of Mexico - GOM15C Gulf of Mexico | ecosystem: Environmental > Aquatic > Marine > Cold seeps | place: Gulf of Mexico...
ACTGGGGGTGACTCAGCTCTAGGCGGCGACGACTTCGACATGGCTATAGCTCAATGGATTTTGGAGCAAGCTGACACGGGGGCTTCTTTGTCGCCAAGTCAGCAACGCGAACTGACGGGTTTGGCCCGTGATGCAAAAGAGCGATTAGCCAAAGAAGAGTCTGTCAGTTTAAATTGGCAGACATGGTCCGGTGAGCTCGATCAGTCGCAGCTGGCCTCACTCCTGTCACCATTAATCAAACAAACCATCAAAGCCTGCAGGCGCTCAATCCGCGATGCGGACTTGACGCTTGCCGAGGTTGATACCATTGTCATGGTTGGGGGCTCTACTCGAACGCTTGCTGTACGAGAGTCTGTATCTGAGTTTTTTGGCAAGCCAGTTTTAACCTCTATTGATCCCGACCGAGTTGTGGCTCTGGGCGCAGCAATTCAGGCCGATGTGCTGGCGGGTAATAAGCCCGATGCCGAAATGCTACTGCTTGATGTTATTCCTTTATCGCTGGGTATCGAAACGATGGGTGGCTTGGTGGAGCAGCTTATCAGTCGTAATACCGCCATCCCCGTGGCAAAAGCTCAAGAATTTACCACCTTCAAAGACGGCCAAACAGCTATGGCTGTTCACGTTTTGCAGGGCGAGCGAGATCTTGTGACCGCATGTCGCTCGTTGGCACGATTTGAGTTACGGGGTATCCCGCCCATGGTTGCTGGTGCGGCTAAGATTCGAGTTGTATTTCAGGTCGATGCTGATGGCTTGTTGTCGGTTAGCGCTGAAGAGGTTAATAGTGGAGTTATGGCTAGCATTGATGTTAAGCCAAGTTATGGCCTGGCGGACGATGATATTAGCCGAATGCTTCAAGAATCCTTCGCTAACTCAGAGTCAGACATGCAAGCCCGCGCCTTGGCAGAGCAACAAGTAGAGGCGGATAGGGTACTTGAAGCGCTAGTTGCAGCATTTGATGCAGACTCTGAAGCCTTATTAAATGATTCTGAAAAAGCAGAGATTCTAGCGACAATGGAGTCTCTTGTGCTCGCTCGTCGCGAAGCGCTAGAACCTCGCGCTATAGAGAAGGCTATTGAAGCTGTCTCACGCTCTAGTGATGAATTCGCAGCACGCCGTATGGATAGAAGTATTAAGGCCGCTTTAAGTGGTCAGAGTTTAGATGAATTAGACTCATAAACCGAATAAAATCAGTTAGGTAGAGTTACACTTTCATCTAGAAAGTTAACTTTGATATACTTGGGCTGCGGTAACTAATAATACCAGGTGCAAGTTGGCTTACCGGCCTTAACAGACTACGAAGTAGGTGGCAATATGCCTAAAATAGTTTTTCTCCCAAATGAAGAAATATGTCCAGAAGGTGCTGTGGTTGAAGCCAAAACTGGTGAAACTGTCGTTGAAGTGGCTCTTAGAAACGGTATTGATATTGAGCACGCTTGTGAGATGAGTTGCGCTTGCACCACTTGCCATGTGATTGTCAGGGAGGGTTACGACTCACTCGCGGAAGCTGATGAGCTGGAAGATGATTATCTCGATAAAGCTTGGGGTTTAGAACCCGATTCTCGCCTTGGCTGCCAAGCTCGCATGGCTGAACAGGATTTAGTTGTTGAAATCCCTAAATACACGATCAATCAGGTATCGGAACAACACTAGGAGTCTTGATTAATATGCTATGGACTGACGTGCAAGATATAGCGATAGAGCTGGCCGACACCAAGCCAGAAGTGGATCCAAAATTCGTCAATTTTGTCGATTTACGAAATTGGGTGATGGCGCTTGAAGAGTTCGATGATGAGCCTTCTCGCTGTGGTGAAAAAGTTCTCGAAGCAATCCAGGCGCTTTGGATTGAGGAGATGGACTAAACCGCTTCCATATCGAAGAAATAGCGCTTTAAGCGGTTTCCTACCGCCCTCTAGGCGGTGTATAATCGCCAACTCTGTTGATTACGCCACTTTCGCAGCTCACACTACCTTACTAAGGATCGACTCAATTTAGAGTTGTTAATAGTGAGAGTAGAAGACGATATCGGTGTTTTTTACAGCCAGTAAGCCCGCGTATAATCCGCGGGTTTTCCTTTTTCAGGTCATTGGAATCGTCCAGTGACCTATTTATAGTCAATATTTGTTTTAAAGCAAATAACTTTGGAGAGTATCAACATGGCGGTAGAACGTACCCTTTCGATCATCAAGCCCGACGCAGTCGCTAAAAATGTCATTGGTGAAATCGCTTCTCGCTTTGAAAAAGCAGGCTTAAGCATTGTAGCGATGAAAATGGTTCAATTAGATGATGAGAAGGCTGGCGGTTTTTACGCTGAGCATAAAGAGCGTCCTTTTTTCGGCGATCTTGTTTCTTTCATGACTTCTGGACCGGTTGTTGTTCAGGTTCTTGAAGGTGAAGGTGCTGTTTTGGCAAACCGTGATTTGATGGGTGCAACTAACCCTAAAGAAGCTGATGCCGGTACTATCCGTGCCGATTTCGCGCAAAGCATTGATGCCAACGCAGTTCACGGTTCAGATTCTGTAGAATCTGCCGAGCGTGAAATTGCATATTTCTTTGCTGCTGACGAAGTTTGCCCTCGATAATTGGGCCTAGGTGAAACCATGACAAGCGCCGTAAATATTCAAAACGCTGATAATCCAAGTACTGAAACCGCTAAGGTTAATTTACTCGGTATGTCACAAGAGAAACTCGAAGCTTTTTTTGCTGAACTCGGCGAAAAACGTTTTCGTGCGGCGCAAGTGTTGAAGTGGATTCACCAAATGGGTGTCGATTCATTTGAAGAAATGAGCAATATTAGTAAACCTCTGCGAACCAAGTTAGCCGAGGTTGCCATTATTGAGGCACCCAAAGTTTTAAAACAGTTAGATTCAGTCGATGGCACCCGGAAATTCGTGATTCAGGTCACAGGTGGTAGCGCTATTGAAACAGTATTCATTCCCGATGGAGAGCGTGGAACCCTTTGTGTTTCATCTCAAGTTGGCTGTGCTCTGGATTGTAGTTTTTGCTCAACCGGTAAACAGGGTTTTAGCCGTGATTTGACCGCGACGGAAATCATCGGCCAAGTTTGGATTGCTGCAAAATCTTTCGGCCAGTTCGGTGCTGACCGACCTCGTAAAATTACCAATGTCGTTATGATGGGTATGGGCGAACCGTTATTGAATTTTGATAATGTTGTTGATTCAATGAATTTGATGATGCACGATAATTGTTATGGAATTTCCAAGCGGCGCGTAACCTTGAGTACCTCAGGTGTCGTTCCAGCACTGGATAAGCTCGATGGGCTAACAGATGCCTGTTTAGCGATATCATTACATGCTCCGAATGACGAGTTACGTAATCAGCTAGTGCCAATTAATAAAAAGTACCCGATAGCAATGCTGTTGGCGAGCGCTAAACGTTATATAGACAATCTGCCTGACAATCGACGTAAGATCACCATCGAATATACGCTTATTGACCAGGTGAATGATCGCCCTGAGCATGCACACGAACTCGTGGAGCTTCTCAAGGACGTACCGGTTAAAATCAATCTCATACCGTTCAACCCATTCCCCCAATCTGACTACAAACGAGTCAGTAATAATTCCCTTTATCGCTTTCGTGATATATTGATTGCCGGTGGTTACATTACCACGGTAAGAACGACACGCGGTGATGATATAGACGCTGCTTGCGGACAACTCGCAGGTAACGTGAATGATCGAACCAAACGCTCGGAGCGTTACAAGGCACAAGCTGTGCGGTTCGTTAACAACCCTTAATTCCGGAACGGTTTATGTTCAGACGCACATGTTCAAAAGTTACACTAATCTTAATAACTTTAGTTTCGATAAGCGCCTGTGTGGAGACTTGGGATCGACCGCAAAAAAAACCGGATATGCAAAAGGCCTTAGTCACGCATATTAAATTAGGCTTACAATATTTACGCCGTGATAATCTAGACTCTTCCCGTTTCCACTTCAGCAAAGCTCTTAACATCGACCCCGAGTCTGCAGGGGTGCACAACGGTCTGGCTTCACTGATGTTACGAGAGGGTGACAGGGAGACTGCGGAACAGCATTACATAAAAGCCATTCGCTACGAGCCCAATTTTGCTCAGGCTCATAATAATTTCGGTTCATTTTTATTTACAGATAAACGTTACAAGGAAGCACTTGAACATTTCCTAATAGCCGCCAAAGATATTAGCTATAATCGTCGAGCTTTAGCGTTTACCAATGTTGGCCGATCAGAGTTAATGGTTCCGAGCGTTGATAACGTATCTAGAGCCGAGAAGGCATTTGCACGGGCTATTCTTTTAGAGCCAAATTATCCAGAGCCCTATATTGAACTTGCCGATATAGCTGCCAAAAAGCAAGAATATCAAGCAGCACAGAGGCTGCTCAACAACTTTGCCGGCCTAGCAGGCTACTCGCCTCGTTCATTAACATTACAAATTGAAATAGCCTCCAAAACTGGAGACAGCAACAGGGAAGCCAGTGCGAGAATGAAGTTGAAAAGTATTTTTTCAACGGCACCTAATAATAAAAATCAATAAATAGGGTTGTTTGGGGATTGGTATGCCGGATATTCACATTGAGAAAGACGAAAGCTCTGTAAATAGTAGGAATGGACCTCAAAAATCAGGCCCTGGAAACACTATTCGAAGTGCCCGTGAATCCCAAGGCTTAAGTGTCGATGACTTGGCTGCCGAAATTAAAATTACTCGTCAAAAACTTTTGAAGATCGAACACGATCAATTTGAAAGTGTCGGCACTGAGACCTTTGTCCGCGGCTACCTACGTAACGCAGCAAGAGTTTTATCATTAGACGCAACAATGCTGGTCGATCAATACAATGGGTACATGTCATCAAATGATCGCTCCATCGCTGAAGAGGAACCAAATCCACCCACGACAGCGAGCGGTAAACCAAAGTGGTTGCTGCCCGTAATAATTGCAGCAATATTACTGTTAGCGTGGGCTGGGGCAAGTTTCTTATTTGATTCCCAGGCCGTGACAGCTTCAGAATTACCGAAAGCATCTGAAAAGAATATTGAGAGTAAAAAAAACCTAGCTTTAGAGAGAGAACTAACCAGTCTCTCGAGCCAAGGCGATGCGGCATCCGTGACCGACAAATCATTATCTCTTAATGGATCTCGTTCACTACCAGACAAAGCCCTTGAAGCTAAAAAAATAAATCCTGCTGTAATTCAAGTATTACCGCCAAGCCAAGACGTCAAACCTAAAGTGAAAGAGGTTGCGGATGTAAAGGCTCCGTCTACCGAAAGTGCTGAAAGTGAAAACCAAACGCTTAAAGTTTCGACCGATGACAATAATCTTGGCCAGCTCGACTTTAATTTTAAGGATGATTGTTGGTTAGAGGTTAGGGATAAGACAGGGCGTCGTATTTTCAGTAATAGTAAAGCCGCTGGCGAGTCGCTGAGTTTGCAAGGCCAGGTTCCTTTTTCTGTCCGACTCGGTAATGTTCATGCGGTCGAAATAAAATTTAATGGTGCGAATGTTAAGCTTAAACCCAATGAATTTCGAAAAACGCTAAAACTTATTATCCCTAACAAACTATAAACTCATTTTTCGACTGGGTTCGCTGTCGGGCTCAGCGAACGGTATTGTCCGGTATTTAACAACTAGAGAGTAGTCATGCATTTAGAATCACCTATAAAGCTTCGCAAGTCTCGACAGATAATGGTTGGTGATGTACCTGTCGGCGGTGGTGCGCCAATATCCGTCCAGAGCATGACTAACACAGAGACAAACGATGTCCAGGCTACCGTCGGCCAGATCCAACAGTTGCAGGATGCTGGGGCCGATATTGTTAGAGTCTCAGTACCGAGTATGGAGGCCGCTGAAGCATTTGGTGAAATACGTAAACTAGTAACCGTGCCTTTAGTGGCGGATATACATTTCGATTACCGTATAGCCTTGCGAGTAGCAGATCTCGGTGTTGATTGCTTGCGAATCAATCCGGGCAACATCGGGCGTGAAAAACGAATCCGCGCCGTGGTCGATAAAGCACGAGATCTAGATATCCCAATCCGTATCGGTGTAAACGCCGGTTCATTAGAAAAAGACATCCAAAAGAAATACGGCGAACCTACACCTGCGGCTTTGGTTGAGTCAGCCCTTCGTCACGTTGAGATACTCGATAAATTAAACTTCCATGACTTTAAAGTTAGCGTGAAAGCGTCCGATGTGTTCATGGCAGTAGAGGCTTATCGTCAATTAGCAACGCAAATTGAACAGCCCCTACATTTGGGTATTACAGAAGCGGGTGGTTTGCGTTCTGGAACGGTGAAGTCATCAGTAGGCCTAGGCATGCTATTGATGGATGGTATCGGCGATACTTTACGAGTGTCGCTGGCAGCGGACCCTGTCGAGGAGGTGAAGGTCGGTTGGGATATTCTGCGTAGTCTCAAGTTGCGAGCCAAAGGCATTAACTTTATTGCTTGCCCAAGCTGTTCTCGCCAAAATTTTGATGTGGTGAAAACCATGAATGAACTTGAAACTCGTCTCGATGATATCCGAACGCCTATGGATGTTGCCGTTATTGGCTGTGTCGTTAACGGCCCAGGCGAAGCCAAAGAGGCGGATATCGGACTTACTGGGGGCTCACCGAGTCATTCCATTTATATTGACGGTAAACCCCATCACAAAATGGAAAAAGAAAACTTAGTTGATAAGCTAGAAAGCTTAATACGGGAAAAAGCAGCCGCTAAAGAAAAAGAAGCTGAGCAAATTATCGCTAGGGTCTAAAGAGTCGTGAGCGGGCCAGGGGTCGCCTTACCGCTACAGCGACAAAAAAATTAATGTTTGTTAGCAGCTCGTCTGTTGATTGTATTGAAAAGAATTAAGGGTATATTTTGAAAAAGATTCAAACGCTTCGGGGTATGAGTGACTTGTTACCGGAGCAATCCGCGGTTTGGCAATTCTTAGAATCAACTGTTCGCGATACAGTAGCGTCTTACGGTTACAGCGAAATACGTTTTCCCATATTAGAATCAACTGACTTGTTCAAACGCTCCATCGGTGAAGTAACAGATATCGTTGAAAAAGAAATGTACACTTTCGATGACCGCAGCGGCGACAGCGTTACCTTACGCCCAGAAGGTACTGCGTCATGTGTCCGCGCGTGCGAACAACACGGTCTCTTGTACAATCAAACTCAACGTCTCTGGTATGCCGGTCCAATGTTTCGCTATGAACGACCGCAGAAAGGTCGCTTACGTCAGTTTAATCAAATCGGGGTTGAAGCCTATGGAATGTCTGGCCCTGATATCGATGCTGAAGTTTTGTTACTTAGCGCCCGTCTTTGGAAAAAGTTAGGCATATCAGACGCGGTTACACTACAGATCAACAGTCTTGGCTCCACTCAAGCACGTGCTGATTATAAAGATGCCTTGGTAGAATTTTTAACGGCTCGTAAAGATCAGCTCGATGAAGACAGCATTCGCCGTTTGGACGGCAACCCATTAAGAATACTAGACAGCAAGAGCCCAGAAACACAAACCTTGCTGAATGATGCACCGAACCTATTAGACTACCTTGATGATGAATCGTTGTTGCATTTCAAACAGCTCCAAGAACTACTCACAGCAGCAGGGGTATCCTTCGAGGTAAACCCACGTTTAGTTCGCGGACTTGATTACTACTCGAAAACCGTTTTTGAGTGGGTTACCAATAGACTTGGCGCACAGGGTACCGTTTGTGCCGGCGGTCGCTATGATGGTTTGATCGAGCAGCTCGGTGGTAAGCCTTCAGCCGCGGTAGGCTTTGCGATGGGAGTAGAGCGCCTGGTTCTTCTATTACAAGAACTTGAAGTGGTACCTGCTGAGGTTGGCAATACTGTCGACATTTATATTGCCGCCATGGGGGACGTTAATGTCTACACAGCATCGTTAGCCGAACAACTTCGTGATGAACTACCGGAGCTCAATGTGGTCAATCATTGCGGTGGCGGGAAGTTTAAAGCTCAAATGAAAAAGGCTAATAACAGCAGCGCTAGTATTGCGGTTATTGTTGGAGAGGATGAGCAAGCTAAAAACTTAGTGACGTTAAAGAGTTTGAGGGATGAGCAGCCGCAAATCCAGGTCGATAGGGTTGGTGTAGCACAAGCGATCACAGACCTACTGAAGAACTAAAGTTGCAGCATCTGGTCGGTATAATTACTAAATTGGTATAGCCGCTTTGCAGAATCCCTTCAATTACTCAGGCAAGCTCTCTACTGAGCAGGTATAGAGATAAGGGATACGGGAGCGAGCAGCTTATATCAGACTATGTTAAGATTGCGCGTTTATGTAGGATCTTAATTTTAGAGTGTTTAGCGGTCAAATAAACCGGTATTTTAACGCCCTATAAGTACAATCGCAGGCAAATAGGCAAGACTTGCCGGCACAAACGCAGTTTGAAAATTGATCATTAGGCATTAGCCTTTTGAAGACCATAACTAATAAGACAGAATTTAGGAGTAACAGTGGCTGAACATCTCACTGAGGAAGAACAATTAGAAGCCCTTAAGCGTTGGTGGAAGGAAAATGGCACCGGCTTGATCACAGCGATATTAGTTGGAGTGGCGGCGTATTCAGGATGGCAGTTTTGGAACACCCAGCGTGCAGCCGACGACCTAGCAGGTTCTGCAAAGTACGACGAACTTGTTGAAGCTATGTCGGTTGAAAATCGAACAGCTGAGCAAACTCAAGCAGCGGCTTACCTCGCGAAGCAGTTGAAAACCGAGCACACTGACACATTTTACGGCATGAGCGGCGCTATGTTTTTAGCTCGCATGGCCGTCGAAAAAAATGACCTAGCTATGGCGAAAGTCGAACTTGAAGCAGCGATTGCTCAAGGACCTTCAGATGCTCTAAGCCCAGTATTAAATTTACGGTTGGCTAAGGTACAGCTATCTCTTAAAGAGTACACCGCAGCGCTTTCCACTTTAGACAAAAATCAAAATCAAACAGTACTTGCAGCGTATTCTGAAGTTCGTGGTGATGTCTTTAGAGCCCAAGGCGATACAGCGAAAGCAACCACGGCATATCGACTCGCGTTAGATTCATTAAGCTCTCAAGAGTTTAATCGCCGCAGCCAGCTGGAAGCGAAAATTAATAACATTGGCTTGCCCGCGACGATAATTCAAAACGTTGATGCTACAGCTGTTGCCACTGAGGCTACGACGGCCACGGAGTCGAAATAATGAGAAAAGCATTTTCTTTAGTCGTTTTATCTGGCGTTTTAGCCGCTTGCTCCTCGACCGATAGTGTAGATATTAATCCCGCTGAACTCGTTGATTTCGAACCCAGTGTCGAACTCAATGAATTATGGTCCAAAGATATTGGGTCAGGCCAAGATAGTAGGTACAGCAGCTTAACTCCGGTGATTTCAGGCGATAATATATACGCCGCATCGGCTGAAGGTGAAGTTGTGAGCCTGCAGCGAAATAACGGCAGTGAAAACTGGAGCCGCGAGCTGGAACAGGAGTTATCGGGCGGTGTAGGTGTTGGACCAAAATTAGTTTTGGTTGGTAATTATGTCGGCACCGTCACGGCTCTAGACCGTGAGACTGGAGCGCAAGTTTGGCAGAGCACCTTAAGCAGTGAAATACTATCGGCCCCCAAAAGCAACGGTACCGTTGTTGTCGTTCAAACATTAGATGGTCACTTATTCGGTTTAGATGCAGACGACGGTAGTCAGTTGTGGCGTTTCGATAACCAATTACCCGTCCTAACCTTACGTGGAACTGCTGACCCGCTAGTAAGTGGAGATAACGTCTACGCAGGCTTTGCCTCAGGTAAAGTTATAGGCTTACGTGCAAGTGACGGTGTACAAAACTGGGAGCAGCGAGTAGCAGTTCCTCAGGGTAAAACCGAGCTTGAAAGAGTTGTAGATATCGACGCAACCCCTTTGTTGATCGGAGAGATCCTGTATGTATCCAGCTATCAAGGCCGCTTAATGGCGATCAGCCGGGCTAATGGACGTCCTTTATGGGCCGTAGACTCATCTAGCCACCAAGACATTAGCGCTTTCAACGGCTTGGTCTTTGTATCCGGCGACAACGATAGCGTACGCGCTTTGAAGTCTGGTAGTGGTGACGTGGCTTGGGAAAACGACAAGATGGAACGTCGTAAGCTTGGTGCTCCAACCGCTTTTAGCTCATATGTCGCAGTCGCTGACTACGAAGGTTATGTTCACATTTTAGATCGTGAAGATGGACGCTTTGTAGCCCGTGAAAAGGTAGACGGCGATGGCATTCGTGCCTCTATGGTGACAGATGGCGAAATCCTATATGTTTACGGTAATGGCGGCGAACTTATCGCATACAGCGTAAAATAAGCTCGCTTCAGTTAAACTGAAGCGCTCATTTTGTAGATTATAAGGGCCGGGATATAATACCGGCCCTTTTTGTTTTTAATGTAATGAAGTTTTCAGCCTTGGGCTGACGGAAAAAATCATGGTACCTGTAATAGCCTTGGTAGGGCGGCCTAATGTGGGCAAATCAACGATGTTCAACCGCTTAACTCGCACCCGTGACGCTCTTGTGGCCAACTATGCTGGCCTGACTAGAGATCGTAAATACGGCGACGGTGAGATGAATAACCGCAAATTCATAGTGATTGATACCGGTGGTATCTCTGGCGATGAAGAGGGTATCGACTCAGTAATGGCAGAGCAGTCATTATTAGCGGTTGAAGAGGCTGATGTCGTGATTTTTATGGTTGATAGCCGTGATGGCTTAACGTCTGCTGACTCAATGATTGCTGATCATTTACGGATAAATAACAAGAAAGCTTACCTTGTTGCCAACAAGATCGATGGTCAAAACCACGACGTGGTGACTGCTGCATTTTATGAACTCGGCCTTGGAAATGTGTATGGCACTACGGCCACGCAAGGCCGCGGTGTTAAATCATTAATGGACATTGTCTTGGGCGAGTTCGACGAAAATGTCGAGGA
>Ga0105358_10001981_pt1 | contig 10941 bp, 10 predicted proteins | sample GOMGulsemesocosm_5_FD_83509 | JGI IMG/M metagenome (GOLD analysis project Ga0105358, IMG submission 83509) | Methane-oxidizing microbial communities from mesocosms in the Gulf of Mexico - GOM15C Gulf of Mexico | ecosystem: Environmental > Aquatic > Marine > Cold seeps | place: Gulf of Mexico...
AACCTGCAGGATGAGCTCCTGAAAATTCTGCCGTTTCTACATCAACCGCCGCAATATCTGCGCCTGTTGCTTTACAAAGGTAAACTTTACCTTCCGTTAATTTAGCCACAATCGCTAAACCATTGGCAAAATCTTCCGCACGTTCTTTAATAATAACAGCAGGATCAGCCGCTAATGGACGTGTATCCATTGCCGTTACAAAAATAGAACTTGGGGTTGTTTCAATGGCAGGAATCTTGCCATAAGGACGCGTTTTAAATGCAGTCCATAAACCCGAAGCCACTAAATTCTTTTTAACTTGCTCTGCCGTTAATTTAGATAGTTCAGTCACAGGATACGCATCAAAAGATACTTCTTCCTCTGCCTTATCCAATTCAATCACAACGGATTGCAAGGCACGACGTTCGCCACGATTAATCTTGCTCACTGTACCCGCGCCAGGTGCGGTAAAAATTACGCCAGGGGTCTGTTTGTCTTCAAAAAGAGCCTGCCCTAATTTCACCTTATCACCTTCAGCGACCAGCATTTTAGGCTTCATGCCCGCATAATCCACTCCTAAGATAGCAACAGATGAAACCTTGTTACCCTCTTCAATGGTTTGCTTGGGTGCTCCTGTAATAGGAAGATCCAAACCTTCTTTAATTGTAAATTGCATAGTAAATAGCCTGTTGTCCAGACGAGTTGAGGTCACCCCCCCCGCTCTTCAACAAGCTGAAAAACAAGAGGCACTTCAATAATAAAACCTTGCTATTATCCCATAATAGTAGACTACCCTCAATGTATTCATAAATATAATAACCTAAAAATAAAAGGTTTCTATTCTGAAAAATACAGCACTAAGAAATCTAAAAAGGTACTCATTTTCGCCGGATAATATTGTTGCTGAAGATAGGTCGCATAAATAGATAAATTAGGCATACGATAATCCTCTAAAATCTCCACCAATTCACCCGATTGCACATACGACTTAACCGATAAGGCGGGCGATCTAAGCACACCCATACCCAGTGAAGCCGCCTGACATAATGCCCTGCCATTATTTGAAGCAAACACCCATTTAGGTCTTATTTCAATCCGCTTTCCTTGCTCATAAAATACCCAAGCATCTGCATGAGGGGTTCCAAAATAATGCAAACAACGATGCTGATGTAAATCCTCCAGATATTCAGGCCGCCCATACTTATCCAAATAACTCGGAGAAGCATAGCTACAAAGTGAGGTTTTGGCTATTTTTCGCGCCACCACATTCGGGTCTAACACATCAGTTACCACTATTGAAATATCAAACATTCCCGAATTTAAAATAACAGGCGTATTATCCAAAGACATTAAAACATTAACATTCGGATACTGCCTCTGATAGCCCTCAATAACAGGCACCATATAAAGTCCGCCAAAATCAATCGGTGCATTCAGCCTTAAGACCCCTTTAACCTCACTTCCTAGTTGAGAAATGGAGCATTCTAAAGCATCGACCTCCTCTAAAATTAATTTGCACTGCCTATAATAGTTTTGCCCAATATCAGTTACTTGTAATTTACGTGACTGCCGATTAATTAATGTCACCCCTAAAGATTCCTCTAAGCGTTGCATATATTTGGTAATCATCATCGGAGAAATTCCTTTTTCACGCGCCACCGCCACAAAAGTTCCTAACTCAACAATCCGACAAAAAACCTGCATATCTTTAAACTTACTCATACACGCACCTATAAACTTTTAGTTTATCCATCATAAACCTTTTACCTACTATGAATAAACTCATACTACTCCTACAATCAATCTTGGAGATAATAAGAAAATACTTTTTCTGGAAAGCTAAATATTTTAGCTTTCCAGTCTACTTACGGTCTAATGAGATAAAATTATGAGCAAAATATTAAACGAAGTTCTATTAGCTAATCGTGAATACAGCGCATCTTTTGATAAAGGCGACTTAGCCATGCCTCCTGCTCGTGGATTTGCCATCTTAACTTGTATGGATGCCCGCTTAGATCCAGCTAAATACGCAGGCCTTGCAGAAGGTGATGCCCACGTTATTCGAAATGCAGGCGGACGAGCGAGCGATGATGCCATTCGTTCACTGGTTATTTCTTACAAATTACTGGGCACAAAAGAATGGTTTGTAATTCACCACACCGATTGCGGCATGGAAACCTTTACCGACTCCATTATCCGTGATTTACTATCAACCAGTTTAAAAACAGCTTCTGTAGATGATACCGGCTGGCATGATTGCTGTGAAGGTAACGGCTCCAATGAAGGTCAATATATTGACTGGCTTACTATAGAAGAGCAAACACAAAGTGTACTTGATGATGTAACACGCATCAGAAATCACCCACTGGTTCCTAATGATATTCCTGTGTATGGCTATATCTATGATGTAAAATCAGGGTCACTTATTGAAGTACCTGATGCAACCGTTGCTGGAAAGTGCCGGTAACACCCGTCCCGTAAAACAAAACAGAAGTGTAAAGCTCCTTTATATTAAAGGAGCTTTACTGCGCACTTTCATCAAACTCACCCGCTTTATAGATTTAAATTATGCTTGGTACTATCGCCTCTCTGATTATCACCGCACTCTTTATCCGTCGCGCCTTAAGCGTTAAAAGAAATCCTATCACTGCAGGCCTTATTGGATTCTGTGCTTTTTTTATTCCTGCACTCCTTTGGACATACTTTGTTACCCCCAGCCTAAAAGATAGTCTTTTACATAATCCCAATAATAGCTTACTGTATTATTTCGCTCAGTATGCCTACATACTGATTAGTTCAATCACAGCTACATGGGTCTGGCATCAAATCTTTAAAAAATAGCCGAACTACTTGGATAACCCAATTATTTAGTCTATATTGAAACAACTTAAAGACTAGAATCCACCTCATCGGTTTAGATAATGACCCAGCAATTCAAGCCCTCCCAAACAACACCCCCAAAGCCACCCTTAAATAGCTTGGAAAAATGCTTGGTAAAAAACAAATTAATCTCTCTCGAACAAATCCAAGAATACGCTCAAACTGCAAAAAAAGAAAAATCCAATCTCGTTAGTTTTCTAGTAAAAAACAAACATATCTCAGCTAAAAAACTTGCCACCTGCGCTTCCATAGAATTTGGCTTACCTTTTTTCGATCTCTCTGTTATTGATGCCGGCAACCTTCCGAGCGATATTATGGGCGAAGAGCTGATTCAAAAACACCATGTGCTGCCTTTATTTAAGCGGGGAACAAAACTCTATATTGCCTTTTCCGACCCAACTAATTTTAAGGCGCTGGATGAAATAAAATTCAATACACGCCTAAAAACAGAAACCATTATTGTTGAAGAAGACAAGCTCACTGTAGCTATCGACGCTTTTTTTGATGCCTCTGATACCTCCATGACTGATTTACTGGATGAAGATTTAGATAATATCGAAATCTCATCCGGAGAAGAAGAAAATAAAGACATCTCTAAAGATAAAGACATTGATGATGCGCCTATCGTTCGATTTGTTAATAAAATATTACTCGATGCGATTAAAAAAGGGGCTTCTGATATTCACCTAGAACCCTTTGAAAAAACCTTTCGTATCCGTTTTCGCAGTGATGGTATGCTGCATGAAGTTGCTAAACCCCCTGCCAATATCTCTAATCGCATTATTTCGCGTATTAAAGTGATGTCAAAAATGGATATTGCAGAACGCCGCGTCCCACAAGATGGGCGTATAAAAATGAAGCTCTCAAAAAATCGTGCCATTGATTTTCGAGTTAATACCTGTCCGACACTGTTTGGCGAAAAAGTGGTATTGCGTATTTTAGACCCTACTAGCGCGCAATTAGGAGTTGAAAAGCTCGGCTTTGAACCGGAACAACAAGCATTATTTCTCGAAGCCATTCATAAACCCTATGGTATGGTGTTAGTTACGGGGCCTACTGGGAGTGGTAAAACAGTCTCCCTTTATACAGGGCTGAATATTCTAAATACCGTAGAACGTAACATATCAACCGCTGAAGATCCTGTCGAAATTACCGTTGAAGGTATTAACCAAGTCAACATGAATGTAAAAGCAGGACTCGACTTTTCAACAGCACTTAAAGCCTTCTTACGACAAGATCCTGATATTATTATGGTTGGGGAGATTCGGGATTTAGAAACCGCCCAAATTGCCGTAAAAGCAGCACAAACCGGTCACTTAGTTTTATCAACCTTACATACTAATGATGCCCCACAAACCTTAAACCGTTTATTACAAATGGGCATTCCAGCGTTTAATATCGTCTCCTCTGTCCTCTTGATTATGGCGCAAAGACTTGGACGGCGACTCTGCCAATTTTGCAAAGAAGAAGATAAATTACCCGATAATACCCTGCTAGAAATCGGATTTAAACCTGAAGAAATCGGAACCTTTACGGCCTATAAAGCGGTGGGCTGCGACCAATGCAACAGTGGTTATAAGGGGCGAGTCGGTATCTATCAAGTTATGCCTATTAGCGAAGCCATGCGTACAAAAATTTTAGAGAACTGTAACGCTATGGAACTCGGTGAACAAGCAGAACTTGAAGGCATTAATGACTTAAGGCGCTCTGGATTGCTTAAAATCATGCAAGGCATTACCTCAATTGAAGAAATTGACCGTATTACACAAGGATAATCATGGCTGAATCGACAGAACAAACAGACTTCCTTTGGAAAGGAAAAGACAAATCAGGAAAAGTGATTACTGGCGAATCATCCGCTCTCAATGAAGCCGCCGTAAAAGCAGAATTACGCAGCCGTACTATTCGCGCCATTAGCATTAAGAAAAAACCTAAAGCGTTATTTTCTAAAGCTACCGCCCCAGTTACCACCAAAGATATTGCGATTTTTGCACGACAACTTGCCACCATGCTGCAAGCTGGGGTTCCCTTAGTGCAATCCTTTGATATTGTGGGAAAAGGACATGATAATCCAACTATGGCTAGCATGTTACTTGATATTAAAGTAGATATAGAAAGCGGTGATACACTGCATCAAGCCCTTGCAAAACGGCCAATCTATTTTGATGAACTCTTTTGTAACTTAGTGGAAGCAGGTGAGCAGGCCGGGGTATTGGAAACCTTATTGGATAAAATTGCCACCTATAAAGAAAAATCCGAATCCATCAAAGCCAAAGTAAAAAAAGCACTCACCTATCCTATCGCAGTCTTAGTGGTCGCCTTTGTCGTGACCGCTATTTTGCTTATCTTTGTTGTCCCCGTTTTTAAAGATTTATTTGATAGCTTTGGAGCCGAACTCCCAAGTTTCACCCTTTGGGTCATGGGACTTTCTGACTGGATGGTCGCCTATTGGTATTATGTGGTCGGCGGCGTTATGGCCACCGTTTACACCTTTGGCTACTTTAAAAAACGCTCCAAAGAATTTAACTACTTTCTCGACAGAACCATGTTAAAACTGCCCATTGTCGGGATTATTCTACATAAATCCGCCATTGCCCGTTTTGCCCGAACCCTATCAACCATGTCAGCCGCGGGGGTTCCCTTAGTTGAAGCACTTGAATCCGTCGCAGGAGCAACAGGAAACATTGTTTATTACAACGCCGTGATGCACATGCGCGAAGAAGTTTCCACGGGGCAACGCTTACAATATGCCATGCAACAAACTAAACTTTTTCCTCACATGGTCATCCAAATGCTGGCCATTGGTGAAGAGTCAGGTTCTATTGATAAAATGCTGGATAAAGTCGCCGATTTCTTTGAAGAAGAAGTGGATAATTTAGTTGATAATTTAAGCAGTTTAATGGAACCACTTATTATGTCTGTTCTAGGTGTTTTAGTGGGTGGCTTAATTGTCGCCATGTACCTACCTATCTTTAAGTTAGGGGCGGCTGTCGGCTAAAACTAAAGCTTTTTATAATTACGTTTCAAAATACAATCAATCAGGTGTCGTTTATAATGCCTTACCTTCTATTACCTCCTGCTCAGTGCTCTTATGTCGACTTATAGCCTTATTTTAAACAACCCTTTATTACTTAGCTTTTTTACAGGTATTTTAGGCTTATTAATTGGTAGCTTTCTCAATGTACTCATTTATCGGCTGCCCGTTATGATGCAACGGGAATGGAAAAAAGAATGTCATGAGTTTTTAGAACTGCCTATAACGGAAGATGAACCCGAAACCTTTAACTTATGCTTACCTGCTTCGCGCTGTCCAAATTGCAATACAGGCATTAAAGGCTATCAAAATATCCCTGTTATCAGTTATATCTTTTTAAAAGGAAAATGCGCGCATTGTCAGAATAAAATATCTCTGCGCTATCCCTTTGTAGAAGCTCTCACAGGTATTTTATCTGCAACAGTCGCTTTCTATATGGGAGCGCAGATTGAAACTTTGTATGCTCTTTTTCTAACGTGGACTCTGATTGCCCTCAGTGGTATTGATATAGACCATCAACTCCTACCCGATAGCATGACTTTGCCCGTCTTATGGCTAGGGCTTTTTCTCAGTGTATTTGAAATTTTTACCGATCCTGCTTCTAGTATTATAGGTGCTATAGCAGGTTATTTAAGTTTGTGGAGTATTTATCACTTATTTAAACTCCTCACAGGTAAAGAGGGAATGGGCTATGGCGATTTTAAGTTATTAGCCCTGTTTGGCGCATGGTTCGGTTGGCAATATCTCATGATTATTGTCTTACTCTCGTCTCTTGTCGGGGCGATTATCGGTATTTCAATGGTTGTTATACTGGGACGTGATAAAAATATCCCCATTCCTTTTGGTCCTTATTTAGCCCTTGCAGGCTGGATTGTTTTAGTCTGGGGCGAACCCATTAATCAGCTTTATTTATCTAGTATTGGCTTATAAAGATATGTATAAAGTCGGTTTAACAGGCGGTATTGGCTGTGGAAAATCAACAGTTTCTAATTTATTTAAACAGCATAATGTACCTATTATTGATGCGGATGAGATTGCTCACTCCTTAGTTTCCATAGGGAAACCCGCTTTAGAGCTGATTAATAAGTCCTTTAAAGGCTGTTTAACCTCAGAAGGAGCCTTAAACCGCAGTAAGCTACGTGATTTAATTTTTGGTAATCCCGAAAAAAAACAACAGCTTGAAAAAATTATGCACCCTCTTATTTATGCTGAAATCGAGAAAAAAATTCAAAGCCTTCAAGCAGACTACTGTATTATTGCCATTCCGTTATTAATAGAAACCAATATGCAATCACTTGTGAATCATATTTTAGTGATAGACTGTACAAGAGAACAACAAATAAAACGGGTTAAAGCACGTGATGGTCTGGATACTCAGAAAATAACGACCATTATAAATAGCCAGACAACACAACAGAATCGACTTGCACAAGCAGACAGTGTTATTCATAACACAGAAAATAAGTCTGCTCTAATAAACCAAGTGAACACTTTACACCAATCTTTTAAATACAGAGTAACGTGACTACAGACTATATTACCTACGAATTTCCGCTTAATGAACGTATGCGCCTTTTTATTCGTTTAGAGCAATTATTCTTACAGCTTGACCACTTTAGAGCCAGTCAACAGGTTTGGGATAAGCGCGCGACGATTAATACTTTGGTTGATATTTTACAAATATTCAGTCGGCACGACTTAAAAGCTGAAACTCTAAAAGAATTAGAACGGCACTCTAATCGCTTGCATCAACTTTCCAACGATGAAAATGTTGATACTCAATTATTACGTCAAGTATTAGACGACTTAACGGTTGTCAGTAAAGCACTCTATGCTAAAAATGGTAAGATTGATCTTTCCAGCATTAAAAGCCACTTATTCCATTCCATTACCCAAAGAAGTAGTATTCCAGGCGGTGCTTATTCCTTTGACTTGCCCGCGTATCATTATTGGCTACAGCAACCTGCCGCAATCCAAGAACAAGAACTTAACCTTTGGATGGAACAGTTTTCTAATATTCGCACCGCGATTGAACTTATCTTACAGTTTCTCCGATTAAGTGGAAATTCCTATTTAGAAACAGCTAAAAAAGGTTTTTACCAGCATACTCTCGACCCTATACAGCCCTATCAGCTGGTTATTTTATCGGTTGATGCCTCTATTCCCTATTATGCTGAAATCAGTGGTGGAAAACACCGAGTCACCACGCGATTTATGACTCCAGAATTAAAATTAGACCGCGCCAAACAAACAAGCAAAGATATTTCCTTTCAGGTACGCTATTGTATTTTTTAATGACATTTAGCACAACGACCATGTAGTTCCACAATTAAGTAATCCGGCGAAAAATTCTGTTCCTTGCTCGCCTGAAATAATCCCTCATAAAAAGAACTTGCCTCAATTTCATAAGCATTACTGCACACATCGCAAATTAAAATAGCGGTCTTATGCTGATTTCCCGCCTGCATACAAGCAATATACGCATTCAATGATTCAATTTTATGCACCAAGCCCGCATCCATTAAAAAGTCTAGCGCGCGATAAATGGTCACAGGTTTGGCTTTCGGATCTTCTTGCTTAAAAATATCCAACAAGGCATAAGCTCCAACCGCCTTATGACTGGTACAAATAATTTCTAAAATACGTTTTCTAAGGGCTGTTAGACGCACACCTTTCTCGACACATACTTTTTCTGCCGTCTTTAAGGCATCATTCATACAACCTTTATGATCATGTATAGTTTGTAATGGCATATCCAAAAGCTCCTTTTTATATTTAAAATCCAACTCGAATTCCTAACTCAACACCGCGACCCTTTTCAGGTGCAATATCCTTTAAAAAAGAACTTGAATTGCGAATGGTTTCATTCAACAAGTTATTTGCTTTTATAAACACCAACAAATCATAATCCTCTTCTGCATTCATTTTATAGGCTACTTTAGCATCCAATAAAAGATAGCCAGAGGTTTCAGTATCAAACTCTCCTGCGTACGCTTGATTTTCAGCGCGTGTTAGGCGCAAATCCGCCGTAAAAACATCATACCCTGAATAATCCAACTGGAAACCATAACGTAATGGCGGTATTCTTGGTACATTACCTAGGCCAATCAATTCCCCACGCACATAATCACCGAATAAAGTCAGATCAAATTGATGATTTTCTTCTTGCCAGACAGGTAAGGTTACTTGCGCTTCAAATCCATAAAAACGGGCATCGCCTTGCATCGCTTGATACACAGCTAAACCTTCGCGTACCTCTCCCGTTCGTTGTTGGCTGATATATTGCTTACTCCAATTATGAAATACATTAAGTTCCGTACGAATCCAGTCAAATTCCGTTCTAAAACCTAACTCCAAATTATAGGACGTTTCTACTGATAAATCTGCAGCTCCCAACTCGTAACTTTGCGAGGCAAAATGCACACCATCGGCAAACAGTTCCTGTGCATCGGGCGCACGTTGCGCGTGTGTAAATGCCAAACTCAAAAAGACCGGTTCATCAGCGCCCCATAACACAGAAAATGACGCATTCACTGGGGTATGCTGTGTATTGACTCCCCCTAAAACCTCAATATCCTGATGCTCCACTCGTAAACCCAATTCATACGTAAAACCACCTTGGTTAATTTCCTCTAATAAAAAGACTCCATAACTTTGCAAACTAGAAGGCGGTAAAAAGGCCTCAGCTCCTGTGGCAATAAACTCTTTCGAATGTGCTTGAAAACCTAATACACCATGATCAATCATACCCAATGCAGTGTGCACCGCTTCAATTCGTCCTTCCATCCCTTGATTATCAAACTGTGTTCCTGCCGTCACCCCATCTTCTAATTCAGTATGCTGATAATCATTATAAGCAAAACGTAATTTTAGCGTTTCTATCCATGAAAAAGGCTGATACAGTTCCGCACGCAAATCATAGCGCGTCTGCTGCATATCAATACGTACGGTTTCATCCACGGGAGGTACACCGTAGTTATTATCTAAATGATTCACTGAAAAACCAATCACCCCCCAATCTTCTATCCATGATCCTCCAAGCGTACCACTCCAACTTTGGGCATCGGTATTACTCACCTTAGCCAAGGGGTTTAAAGTACTTCTTGGTACAGAATAATCGTCATTGCGTCTAAAAAAACCATCCAGATGCCAAGCAAACTTCTGATAACTGCCTTCTTGCTTAAGCACACTATTCCACTGTTGAGCCGCAGAATCATAACGCTGCTCAAAGGTAAATGAAGGTTTTTCAACCAGAGACAGAGGAATACGATTATCAATCACATTAACTACCCCACCAATCGCACCACTTCCATATAATAAACTAGCTGGGCCACGAATAACTTCTATTTGTTCTGCTAAAGCCGCTTCGGTACTGTTTGCATGATCTGGGCTAATTCCTGACACATCCAAACTGCTCAGACCATTTTGTAAAACCTGTACTCGATTGCCCATTTGCCCTCGAATCACCACCTGCCCAACACTTGAACCAAAGGACATATTATGTATGCCCAACTCTTGCTGTAATGTTTCCCCTAGGGTCGAAGCCTGCTTATACAGTAAATCATCTCCCGCTAACACATTCACAGGATGCGCAGTATTAGATACTTTGGAATGCAATGGAGCTGTGATAATTAAAACCTCTAACGCCTCTGATTCACCGGCCAACACAGGAAAAGAAATACTTAAAACCAGCACAGATAAAAACCGAAAAACTATCATAAAACCCACATATTCAATCAACGACCCCACAAAAATGAAATGTTATATTATTACATTTAAAAAATAAATCAAGGACAAATAAGTACAAAGGAGAAGACTGCTATAATAACCGCCTGTTCATTGCCTCTCTCTCCAGCCTAAAAATCACTGCCATTAAGTTAAACGTTACTGCTTTTATAACCCAAACTACACGGTAATATTTTGTTATTTAACACAATATCACTTAACTTAATGAGGCACTCCCACAAAATATATCGAGGTTTACTCTCTTTGAATACTAAAAGCTGTCTCTACCCAAACGACCCTCTTTGGTTCAGCCAACAATTACA
>Ga0105358_10001985_pt1 | contig 10932 bp, 8 predicted proteins | sample GOMGulsemesocosm_5_FD_83509 | JGI IMG/M metagenome (GOLD analysis project Ga0105358, IMG submission 83509) | Methane-oxidizing microbial communities from mesocosms in the Gulf of Mexico - GOM15C Gulf of Mexico | ecosystem: Environmental > Aquatic > Marine > Cold seeps | place: Gulf of Mexico...
CTGAACGTAAATAATTCAAATGGACTTCATCGGCAGATACATCATAACAAACACTGACCGCACCCCAATAACTGGTATTCACCGATGATGGCACGAAAGTGTTTACAAAACTTCCACCGCTACGAGAAACCGTTGGGAAGGTGGCGAAGTAATTTCCCCCACTAGTATGGCAACTATCGCCACCTTCACCACTGGCCACTATCTGTTGCGTGTCACCGTAATACCACTCCTGTTCACGATTTTCATCAAAGGTAAACCAGGTCATGGTTAAGCCTAGCGCATCGCTGCCTCGGTCAAATGCTTGCAGCATAATTCCATGGCCAGATTCGCTTGAGTCATACCAAGTACCTGAAATCTTACCTGGGTCGAGGCTGATTTTTTTTATCGCATTGGCCACATAGTTACCATTGGGTAATATTTTCGGCAGTTTAAATATATCCTTGGTTAATAGTTTAACCACATCCGGATCGCGGGATTTGAGTTTGTCAGCGGTATTTAATTTCCAGTGGTTCACAACCTCTAACTCTCGATTTTCATGAGCACCCAATAGACTGCTTAGGGCCCAATAAAAATAGTTGGACACCCTGCAATTGTAATTACAGTTTCGATGAGAAGAAAAAAACCAGACGTCACTGGCTTTTTCCATGGCGGTGGCCAACAGGCTATTGGAGTCTTCACCAAAAACGCCGGGGTAAGTATAAGCAAAACCCGAGGCCGAAATTAGCCGTAAAACCTTTTTTAGGCTAGCGTCAAATGCACCGCCTTTATTGGCATGCCAATCGAGCTTTATGTCATCAGCCGCTAAATCTTGTATATGGTAATCCGTCGGGATATTACCTATCAGGGCATTTAAGTCGACGCTGTCATCCCATATAAGTAAAGTTGATTTTCTCTGTTGTAGGGTGCGCACTACATTTGGCTGATCAACCACACCGTCTTGATCATTATCAAGATATTGAGCCATCACATTTGCAGCGTGTTGGATTTTGTTGGTTTCAACATCACCGGTGGCATAAATATTGATGCCAAAAACCGTTACCTTTTTCGGCAGTTTGGAGAAAACTGTATCGCTATGAGCGGATATCTGAAAAGTGGGACGTTCAATCGGTGGAGTTGGTTTTGTAGGCGGGGTTGTCAAAGTCAACGCCCTTGGGACAATGCCTGCAATGCTCTCACCGGGCCAGCCGGCCCTACCTTGTATGTAATTGATGGTGTTTAAAGCTGGATTGTTATCAAAAGTATAGTTATAAACACCGAAGACCCCTAGTGATGGTCTCTCACCTTCAAATAATACTGATGTGAGTTGATTATTGTAAAATGCATAACCACGAATAATTGTCACATTATATGGAATTGTTACTGAGGTGAGTTGGTTGTCAGAGAATGCGTGATAACCAATAGTCGTCACATTGTTTGGAATAATCACCGATGTTAGTTGGTTGTCAGAGAATGCGTGATCATCGATCGTCGTCACACTGCGCGGAATAATCACCGACGTGAGTTGATTATCAGAGAATGCGTGATAATCAATCGACGCCAACTTACTTGGAATAACGAGAGACGTGAGTTGGTTGTCAGAGAATGCGTGACCACCAATTGTCGTTACACTGTTTGGAATAATGGCCGACGTGAGTTGGTTACCAGAAAATGCACTATAACCAATTGTCGTTACACTGTCTGGTATTGTAACTGACGTGAGTTGGTTGTCAGAGAATGCACCACGAGGAATTGTCGTCACACTGTCAGGAATGTTCACCGATGCGAGTTGGTTAAAACTGAATGCGGCATCACCAATTGTCACCACATCGTCATGAAAGGTCAATGAGGTAAGTTGATTGTGACTGAATGCATTATCACCTATTTCCGTCACGCTTGCAGGTATAGCCACCGAGGCGAGGAGATTATGAGTGAGTAAGTGATCAGCAATCGACATTAGCCCGCTTGGGAGAGTCATTGACGTAAGCTGATTATAGCTGAATGCAGCAGTGCCAATTGCCGTAACACTGTTTGGAAGGGTTACTGACGTGAGTTGATTATTAGAGAAAGCTTGTCGGCCAATAGTCATGACACCGTCAGCTATGCTCATTGAGGCGATTTGATTGAAGATGAACGCATCATGATCAATCGTTGTCACGCTACCAGGAATGTTCACAGATGTGAGCTGATTCTCGGCAAATGCTCTAATACCAATCGTCGTCACACCGTAAGCAATAGTAATAGATGTGAGCTTATTTCTTTTGAATGCATCAGTTTCAATTGTTTTCACGCTACCGGGGATCGTTACTGAGACGAGCTGATTATTATAGAACGCCCTAGCACCAATCGTTGTCACGCTGTTTGGAATGGTTATTGAGGTGAGCTGGTTATTAGAGAATGCTCTAACTCCAATCTTCGCCAAATTGTTTGAGAGGGATACTGATGTGAGCAGATTGTCGCTGAATACAGCGACACCAATCTCCGTTACGCTGTTTGGAATGGTAACAGACGTCAGTAGATTACGAGCGAAGGCACCACCACCAACTGTTGTCACATTGCTTGGAATGGTCACTGAGGTGAGCTGGTTATTGCCAAACGCGCGAGCGGCAATTACTAATACACTGTTTGGAATAATAACGGAGGAGAGTTGATTACCAGAGAAAGCACCATACTCAATTGCCGTCACACCGGGTGGAATGGTCACCGAGGTAAGCTGATTATTAGAAAACACACCGCTATTAATCACTCCTAGGCTATTTGGAATGACAACTGAGACAAGGTCGTTAGAACTAAAGGCATAATCTCCAACGGTCAAAGCATTATTATGGAGGGTTACTGAGGTCAGTTGGTTTTCACTGAATGCCCACGAACCAATCTCCGTCACACTGTTAGGAATAACCACTGAGGCGAGCTTATTGTGTTGGAATGCTCCATCACCAATAACCCGAACACTGCTGGGAATTGTCAATGAGGTGAGTTGATTAGAGTTGAATACACTTCTACCAATCGTCATCATGCTGCTAGGGATAACAGCTGTGGTAAGTCGGTTATCAGAGAATGCACCGTCACCAACCGTTGCTACGCCATCGGGAATGGTCACGGAGGTGAGTTGATTAGAGTTGAATGCGCTATTACCAATTGTCATCAAGCTGGCCGGAAGAGTCACTGATGTGAGCTCGTTAGCCCAAAAGGCAGAGTTCCCAATCGCCGTCACGCTGTCAGGAATGACCACGGATGTGAGGTTTAAAAACTGAAAAGCTGAACTTGCCACGGCAGTAATAGGTGTGCCACTGTTCTCATCGGGAATAATAATATCCGTTCCGCCAGGGCAACCGCCGCTGCAACCGGTAATCGTATCCGCAGGGCCAAAAGTAAAGGATTGAGCCTCAGACTTTAGAGCAGTTAAAGATATGAGTATTACAGCGGTACTAACAATCAATCGATAGATCATGCAAGAATGTTCCTTTTCTGCATCTGGTTGATTCTCCGTAGAAGTACACCACGGCTAATTAAATGGATTGGCATAATAGCGCCAATTTAGAAAGCAACCAACTAATTCAACTAAAAAAGGACAACCATCTTTGTGATTTCGTCAAATCATGGTTCTATATATGACTGTCCTCCAAAAAGTGAAAATTGTCGGTAGTGCTTTCTGAGTTTTCTAGTCAGCAGTTTAGGATTTGATCGTCTCGTGGGCGCCTGTTTAGTAGGTTTAAGATGAGTGTCCGTTTAACTTCTTATTTCCGTTTAACTTATTTGCCTGATGAGGGTTTGTGTAAGTAGCTTAGAGCGAGTGTCTCGATAGGCTCCCTTGGTGTAGTTAACATAGGTGTCCCACTTAGTGATTAAAACAACAGTTTTCATTTTTCGTTACCCTGTAAAGCCAGGTCATTACTTTGTCGTAGATGGCCGATTAAATTTATGAGTTTTAAGTTGATGTCAAATCCATTTCAAAAAAATATTATGGGTCAAAATTACTATATTTTTAAGAGGTTAGACTGACATATTGAGAAATAGTAACCCATATAATAATTGCTATATTCAACACGTCTTAGGTTGCCTATTATTATGTTTGGCTATTGTGCTTAAAATTGAAAATGAGAGTGATTTAATGAAAGCTGAATTTCCGTATGCTGTTAGGTTTTTATCGATTATTTTGATGTTGTCGAGTGTGACTTTAATCTCCTGTGGCGCTCTCCCTCCTCCTTCATCTGAGGCATATAAATCGGAATCTATTGATACGAATGAGTCGATTGTATATGTATATAGGCCTAACATCACTGCATTGGTGGTGATCCCTCAAACTTTTTTAATTGATGGAAAGTATGCACTAAAAATCAGTAACAAAGGTTATGGATACCTCAGGTTAAAGCCGGGTGTTCATGATATTACTGTCGCAAATGTAAAGTTAACCTTCGAAGCCCAAGAAGGGAAGCCTAGTTACATTTACTATAATCAAGACTACAGATGGAATCCGAATGGCGTTTCGATATTAAAGTGGTATATAAGTGAAGCAGATACTGATGCTGGCATTAAGGATTGTTGCTTTCTACAGGGGCAGTTTCTCGCGAAGTGACATAAGCCGTTTTTGGTTTCCTAAAAACCAGTATAAAAATGTCTGTTCAGTGGTTCACTCCGTTGGTGAGTTCGTCAAAATACCTTAGTAACAAACCATTATTCCCTCAGAAACATTTTCAATACCTCCCTCAGCCAACGATGGGCTGGATCTACGGCCTGATTTTTGTGCCAACTTAGGTAGATGGGTACATCGAGATCAGGCAAGGGAATGGGAAAAGATTTAAGATTATGGCTGTGAGCGAATTGTTGCGCCAACCGTGAGGGCAGGGTGCAGATCATCTCGGTGTTGGCGACCACACGTGGCATATCAAAAAAACTGTGCACACGCATACGACAGTTACGGCTTAAATTTTTAGCCCGCAAGCGCTGCTCAATAAGCGAGCCCTCCTTGCTTGGCCAATCTAAAATAATGTGGGAAAGGGCAAGAAACTGTTCCATATTTAAACTATTCCGAATACTTTTGTGATCGGCCCTAACCATGGATACCAGTGATTCTTGGTAGACACAGTAGTTGTCAAAATCTTGATGGCTTATGGGCTCAGAAGAAAGGTAAATATCCAACTCGCCTTTGCGTAATTTATCAAGTTTGCTGGGCTCATGGGTTGGGAGGATATTGACGTTGATGCTTGCCTGTCGAGATTCCAGCCATTGCATCATCCGTGGCAATAGCACCACTTCTCCGTAGTCGCCTAGGGCTAAGTTAAATATTCGCTGGCTGTTACCGTAATCAAAATCTTGCTCTTCAGTGAGTAGAGTCTTGGTTAGATCCAAAATTCGGCTCACTTGGCTGCCGTAGTGGCAGGCCTTAGGTGTTGGCTTCATTCCGTGGCCGGTACGAATGAAAAGGTCATCTTGAAAGAGGTGTCTAAGCCTGGCGAGGGCGTCGCTGACTGCAGGTTGGCTCATGCCGATGTTTTCTGCCGCTCGACTTAGGTTTTGAGCCTGCAATATGGCATCAAAAACCGTGAGCAAGTTTAAATCGATCTTCCTAAGATTCATAGCATTCGCCTAGCCTCGATATATGTATGTACGATAACTAGCTATCAGGTTATCCATTACGTCGATAATAACAAAGGCTCCGAAATTTTGGCTACTTAAATGCGCTTTCGGGATCACAAATACCCTCTGTGTATAATCCTGTTTATGCCCTCATCTACCCTGCAATTCAAAGCGCCATAGCGGTAGTTTTCAGCGCTTCATTCAGAGTAAACCGATCTATCAGTGGTACAGGTGGGTATCAACAAGGCTTTCATCAGCGTGCCTGCTCTTTTTATGCATTTAATCATGATATATGAAATTTCGATAACTGATCTACTAATTATCCATTGGATTGATAATTATAAGCGCTTTAGTATTTTGGATATCTAAATAAACTAACCAGAGCAAAGCATGTTTAGCATATTTAACCCCAAAACAAGTAATACCCTCAGCATTACCGAATCTGATCACTCGGCGCCGATAAAACCTGGGCAAACTATATTGGATGCCGCGATCAGCGCGGGTATTAAGTTTCCCAATATGTGCAATGTCGGCGAATGTGGCAGTTGCCGTTGCCAGTTGATAGAGGGGGAGGTGAAACTCAACTCAGATATCAGTCGCCATGTAGACTCAACAGCTCTGCAATTGGGTTATATACTAGCCTGTCAGAGCCAGGCTCACTCTGATGTCAAGGTTAGAGTGCCGGGGCTGAGCAAGGGCGACCTAGGAACAAAGCGCTTTAAGGCGCGGATTACAAAACAACAAAGTCTTTCTGATGGCATCCAACGCTTGGAGCTTGAGCTTGATTCTCCAATTCAGTATATCCCTGGCCAGTATGCCCAGCTAGACATTGAGGGCCTGGGGATGGGGCGGCCACGTAATTATTCCTTCGCGACACCGGGGGACAAAAAGGGCAGCACCACCGTTAGCTTTTTTATTCGCCATGTTCCTGGGGGGGAGTTCACCGATTGGTTGTTTGAAAAAAACCGCGTAGACAGCAACATACAACTCAGTGGGCCTTTTGGGGATTTCTGCTTTAAGGGCCAGCAACCTCAAATGGTGTGTATTGCTGCCGGCAGCGGCTTGGCTCCGATACTGGCAATACTGAAACAGTTGCAAAATGAGCCCCAGCCGCCCCGGGTGAAATTAATTGTGGCTGCAGCTGAGCAAAAGGACTTGTATCTGCAGCATGAGATTATTGGCCTACAAAGTAGTTGGCACAATAAATTTGAATACATCCCCGTGTTATCTCGGGAAACGGAATCGACTTCATGGCGAGGCCTTAGGGGACGTGTCGGCGATCTGTTGGATGGCATGACGTTGGGGCTAACCAACAGCGAAGCGTATTTGTGCGGGCCACCGGCCATGCTTGATCAGCTTATTGAACAGCTTCAATCTGAGATTCCTGAGAAGCATATTCACTACGACCGTTTTTATGATCGGCAATCACTGCGGGCACGGAAAGATACCAACTTAGCGTCTGCAAAAAACGAGGTGATCGACCATGGATAACAGTTCTTCCTTACAAATTATTATGGGTTTTGGGCTCGCCTTTACGCTGCTGGATTTTATAACTGGCAGCTTGCGCAAAGCTGGGGCATTCACTCTCAATGAGATAGGCGTAAACATTTTTAGCTTTATAAACTTCATGGCAGTCCGCACCGTCATGATCGTATTTTATGCCTGGGCGCTAGTGTGGTGTTTCCCAACGGCTGAAGGTTTCTTGTCAGGGTTCGGCTTTTGGTGGGTGTTTTTAGGTTATGTTCTGGTGGAGGAATATGTGCACTATTGGATTCACCGTTTCTCCCACAGAATTCCTTGGCTGTGGCGTTTGCACAAGCCTCACCATGTTCCCCAGCATGTCAATCTCAGTGTCGCCTACCGAGAGAACTGGCTCTGGTTTGTGGTAGTTCCCAATCCTTTGTTCACCGCCATTCTGGTTTGGGGTGGGCAGCCCGAAGCCGCATTTGCAGCGGCCGCTTGGAAGGGGTCGTCTGAATTTATGGTGCACAGTAATACTCGCTGGGATCTAAAGTTACACCGGTTTTGGCTCACCAAGCCGCTTATGCGGGTGTTGGAAAAAATTATAACTCTGCCCGACACTCATCACGCCCACCACGGTATTGGCCGCTATGGTCACGGCATGTGCAACTTTGGATCGTTCTTGTTTATCTTCGATATTATTCACGGCACGGCGGAGATACCACGGCAGGTTCAGGATCGTTTCGGTGTGCCGGATCGAGTCAAGGTTGAACCCTGGTACGAACAACTGTGGTGGCCAGTGGCAAAAGACGGCTCCGCGGCAGATCTGAAACCACCCAGAAAGCTCGAATCCCAGGGTATTACTATCACCGGTGCCGACGGCAAATTTTCAATTACTATGTAGAGTAAACTATGAACAAATATAAACTAGCGGGCTTGTGTCTTTTGATGTTTTTGCCGGCAATGATCTGGGCCGAACCGGTTTCCTTCAGCTCGGTGGTTACAACTGAGGCCGATCAAAACTTAGCATTTCCGGCCGCCGATAACCGTGTTGTTCGATTAGTGCAACGCCAGGGGCCTGTCACTGGTGAGGGTATTTTGGCCCCAAGCCAAATGCTGGAGTGGGGCATTCATGACATTGGTCCTGAGCTTGGTTCGGGTTCAGGTTTTTTAGTCTTTAGTCAGTCGGATCAAGACAAGGCTTATTTGTCTTTTAACTGGCAGGCGATCAGATTGGCCGATAAATCGAGAGAACGCTTTGTGCTAAAAGGCAGCTGGCGGGTTGTTAGTGGCAGCGGCAAGTTTCAAGGCCTACAGGGTTTGGGTACCTTAAGTATTAGTGTGTTGTCTGCCAGCCAAAGACAATGGCAGTTTGATGGCGAGCTTATGCTGGTAGGGTCTGCTGACAAATAGAGTTTTAAGGGGAATAAAAAGAAAAACTAAAATGGACAGCTATCCTCAAAATTACGTCAAAGCATAGCTCTACGTGTATTACTCTCGTAAAGCCTAGAATTGTTGGTAGCGCATCCTATTTTGGTGAGCGGTTCAGGCTCTAATTGCCTAGTGTGGTTTTGTGTAAATAGCTTAGGGCGGGTGTTTCGTTAGGCTCCATTAGTGTATTTGTTAGCAAGGGTGCTCGGCTTGCTGGCTTTTCTGTGAACAGGGCTTCCTTTCAAGCTGACTTAGCAAAGCATCTCAATGCTGGCTAGGTACAGCTTTTTTAATGATTTTTTTGAGGCTCCTCCGCGTGCTCTGATTGACATGCTTTGAAGTGTGGCGTGAAGCAGTTGCGCTATTACTTTGGGGTCCTTGTCCAGCGCTAGGTCGCCATCTTGTTGCGCTTGCCTTAAGCGTTGTTCCAATACGTTATCAACCTGTTTTGTGATGGCCGCTAGGTCATCCTTTATTTCGGGGTGAGCCAGGGCTTCCACGGGAGCGGTGCAGCTAACAAAGCAACCTCGGGGTTCAGCATTGCCAAAGTAGACGTCTAGCGCACCAGCGTAAAACCCTTCAAGAGCAGGCTTAAGTTCCGTTGTTTTTATTAGTGTGTGGTCTAGGTTTTGCCCTAGCTGCTCAACAAACTTAGCCATAGCGCTGCGGTAGATTGTGAGCTTATCTCCGAATGCATTATAAATACTGGGCCTATTCATACCCATGGCAGTGGCGAGATCGTCAAGAGACGTGGCGGTGAGTCCCTTGGACCAGAAAACCTCTAGCGCTTTTTCCAGTGCTTCGTCTTTATTGAATTTAGGTGGCCGACCACGTTTTTTTATCATTTTGTACCGATTCGCATATTAAGTGTTGATCTCGATTAATTCGACTTGTATATTAATATGCGACTCGGTACATAATCAAGAGGTTAAAATGTCACAGGGGCAAAGAGAGTTGACGCGGGTGAAGCCCAAGCGTTCAAAAGCATCACTAATATGCAGTTTTATCTGCAGTGATATTAGCCATGCCTTGCAACGAAGCCGTCGGTATATATCAAAAGAGCAGGTTCAATACGTTGCCAGAGAGGCTTACGCTATGCCGGATTCAGTGTCTTGCCGCAGAGCTTTGGATCTGGTTAATGAGTTTAGCCCTACGCATCTAGTGAACCACTGCCTCCGCAGTCATGCATTTGGGGTTGCGATGGCCCATAAAGTTTCACAAAACTATGACCCTGAAGTCTTTTTCTTAGGCGCGATTATGCATGACCTTGGTTTGACTGCTGAGTTTGATTGTGGAAATACCTTTGAGGTTGATGGTGCTGCTGCGGCGAGAGCGTTTTGCCTTAAACAAAAGCTCAGCGGTGAAAAGGCAGATTTAGTCCATGAAATGGTAGCGCTGCATAATTCAGTTGGTGTTGCCCACAAACATGACCCTGAAATTGCACTGCTACACTATGGTGCCGGAGCGGACGTGGCTGACCTCTGGATTCAAGATGTACACAAAAACACTGTGGCAGAAGTGCTGCAAAATTTTCCGGTACTTGACTTTAAACAGGGAATGCAAAAACTCCTGGCAGACCAAGTTAATAGCAAACCCGATAGTTATATGGCGCCATTTCTTCAGTTGAATTTTCTGAAAAAAATAGAAACTTCAACCTACAAGTGACTACGATAAAGAAAGGAGATTATCATGGCAAAAGTCATTAATCCTGAAAGCCCACTGGTAGCAAAGCTAGAGGGGCTGCATCTATTTCATTTTGATGGTGCACCTTGCGCCCAGCGAGTGAGGTTTGCTTTAGCGGAGAAAGGACTTAAGCGCGGCCCGGACGTAAAGTTCACCGCGGATGATAGGGCTGCTATCATAAGTCCGGAAGGACGGTGGGCTAGTAGAGTCGTATCCTTAATCAAAAAGGACCATTTAAGCGAAGCTTATTCACAAATCCAACCAAACTTAGTTGTACCAGCCCTAGTTCACGATGGTGCTTTATATACCGAGTCGATGGATATTATTGAGTACCTTGATTCGACGTTTGGTGGCGAGCCATTAGTGCCGAAAGAGGGGGCGTTACTTGAGCAGGCTCGTGACCTAACTGCCCGCGGTAAAGATTTACACCGAGCGATACGTTTTGTCACGTTTCGTTGGGGCTTAAAGGGGTTGGGGAGGTTAAATGAGGCTGAAGAACAAAAACTATTGGCGCTCGTTGCTAAAGGGTCTGATGAAGAAAAGCTGGCAGGTTTTTATAAAAGCTTCAACAGTAATGCAATTGAGCAAGACGTATATTTTGATTATCTCAGGTCTTTAGTTAAAGGTTTTGATGATCTCGAACAGCGCCTCGGTGACGGTCGTATGTTCCTTGCGGGAAATGCACTGACCATCGCTGATGTAATCATGGGCCATGAAAGTCTTACGTTTAGATGAATGTGGCTACCCCTTTAAAAAACGCCATCCTGCGGTTTTCGAATGGTATCGCCGTATTTACCTCCGTCC
>Ga0105358_10001989_pt1 | contig 10907 bp, 9 predicted proteins | sample GOMGulsemesocosm_5_FD_83509 | JGI IMG/M metagenome (GOLD analysis project Ga0105358, IMG submission 83509) | Methane-oxidizing microbial communities from mesocosms in the Gulf of Mexico - GOM15C Gulf of Mexico | ecosystem: Environmental > Aquatic > Marine > Cold seeps | place: Gulf of Mexico...
GTAGTACCTCCGGCAACGTCAAGTAGCGCCACCGCCGTGCCCAGCATGCCAATGGTAGCATTCGGGGTATTGGGTTTAATATTGAGTTTTTTTGGCAGCCGCTTTAAAAGTAAGAGCAGCGTTTAAGTTAAAATTCACCGTTAAAATTTAATCAATTCCAGACAAAATCATAGCCTATCGATACGATGGGCTTATGATTACCCCAAGGCGGCAGCAAGTGGCCTTAGAGACAAGCCCTTATTTCCATTGTGTTAATCGCCGTGTGCGGTGTGGCTAATCGGGACATCCATGTGAACAATGTGGCTAATCGGGACATCCATGTGAACAAAGAAACAAAATGGCACTTACCGTGTCACTCACCTTAAGCTACTTACACAGTCAATAAAGCCTAGGGTGCTGCCCACAGGCCATTAAGCCTGTACCACTTTCCCTCTCAGCGTTGAGAGGGAAAGTGCGCATGATGACTGCCTTTTTAATTTTTAAAATTGTTGTATTTAACGGCTTTGTATTTTTTAGTTCCACTGACAATTTCAGTATTAATTCCAGCATCAACTCCCTGCCCCCCAGTGAAATTTAGCGTAACCACGCCGCAATCGCATTGACGTAGTTTTCTGGGAGAATGTGTTCTGAGTTGTATCCTAGCAACTCTTTATCTTTTGTCGAAATTGCGTTAAATACCATTTTATTTTCTTCCAATGACGCCACATCATCTTTCTCGCCATAGATAAAAAGTACACGACCATCATCGATTTTATGCGCAAGATTGTACGGAGAAATAGCAGCGACAGTGTTGCCTACAAAAGGCGGGACAACGGCAATGACGTCGACTATTCTAGTGTCGACTGCCGCAAGAATTAAACTTGCCTGTCCGCCCATGCTGTAACCCGCTACAGAAATATCCGCTGCATCCAAATAGTCTTGGGTTTCAATCCAATCCAGCAGTGTACGATTATCAATAACTGTTTTTAGTATCATGTTTTCATAATCTGTCTTATCCCCAAAGTAATGCAGATTATTCCAGATTTTTCTCAATGATTTATCTTCTACTTTACGTTTGCCATGAAAACGGGCATCAATTGCAATAACTGCATACCCCTTCTTCAATGCGTGCTCTGTAATTTTGTTAACATTTGTCACAGTTGGCCGGTCCTTTAGCGAGCCCTTAAACCAACGCGGATAGCTTCTCCCCATGGCATGTATGCCAATCAGAACCGGGTATTTTTTTTGTTTGATCGATGGAAGCATGATTTGGCCGAACACCTTCTCTCCATCATAGGCCGTGAACGTGAATTCACGAGACGCCTTTAGCTTGTCGGCAATATCAAAGTTGGAAAATGAAGACTTATATTGATACTTCGCACTGATTTGCTCAGCCGTTAGCTGTTCGACTGGCAACTTAGCGACTAGCAAGTAGTACGAGCCTGCCACCAAGGACAGCAAAACGAGTCCAGTTAAAATACGCTTGTAAATGACTTTCATACGAATTTCCAAACAATTAGACAGTAGTGAAGGTTTAATCATAGGGTCGTATAAGTGAAATTGACGTGAAATCAAACAAAGAAACGTTTGCGCTTTTAAGCCGCTACAGGAGCGCTAAAAACAACTGCCCCACCTAACCGAAAGCTAAGAGGAAAAAAACTAAGTAGGACCTCCATGTTAACAAATACAACAAGGGCGGCTATCAAGAAGGCGCCTGTCAAGAAGGCGCCTGTCAAGACACCCAGCCTAACACCCGCCCGCCACTAGACCACATGAAACCTGGGTGTTGAAAAAATAGGATATGCTACCTACAACTCCGGGCTTTACGAGAACAAGTACACATAGAGCTATGCTTAGTCGAAATTTTAATGATGACGGTCCTTTTTAGTTCTCCCTTTTTAGCTCTACCGATAATAATTTTGGCCTTGTAAACAAGCTCACCACGTATGGCTGTATATAAGAGTCTTAGAGCGTGGCTCTAGCAGCCAAAGTGAGCGTGTTTACCTTACCATCATAGCCCCTGTACTCGACGCCAGAATCACTGCACAATCTACCCAAAGCACTCGCTAAGCCCCAATAACCAGCTACAATTATAATGAACTCGTACAGGCGTATGTCGCATTGAAATCAGCCGTTATAATCTACTTACTCACTTTATTGTTATTGGTGCCCAAACCCCATGCATCCGATGTGTTTGACTTAGGCTCTCTGACCTTTAATCACATTAGCGAACAATCAGATAGCATTCTCGCGGTCACCATGGCACAGCGTAAAAACGGAATGATTTACATAGGTGGACAAAAAACCATCCACAGTTATGACGGTTACAAATTCAACCCTTTAACCTACATCGACGAGACGGGAGCGGTCTCTCAAGACCCACTGGGGTATTTTATTCGACTGCGTGTAGCCCCAAACGGTGATCTTTGGGGGGCAACATTGAGAGATGGGCTTTTGCACTATAACGTGAAGAGCAGGAAACTTGTTCGTTACACTAAAGACGCGAGTGCGCAGAGGCAAATTTCTGCGAATAGAGTAGACGACATATTGTTTCATAATGACGAGGTCTGGATAGCTACCAGAAATGGCCTAGACCGGTTAAACCTAAAAAGTGGCCTGATAAGTAGAAACGTTTTAAAGATCCATGGCCTAGGCGCAAACGCTATATCAGCAATGACTGTCGACGCCAATAGTACTATCTGGGTCGCCACTTCCGAGCATGGTATCTATTACAGCGATGACTTGGGCTTAAAATGGTATCGTCCTGATTATGAGGAAAATATCACGAACCCAGAAAAGATCAGTGTTTATATTTTTTATGTTGATTCTAAAAACGCAGTATGGGTTGGCTCTAACATAAACTCCTTGTTTCGCATTCAGAATAAAACAGTTCATATCATCAGCGAGAAAGTGAATAAATATAAAGGCTTTGCCGAGCCATTTGAAAATGAAATATGGGTGACGGCCTCGTCTAAAGGAATCCAAGTATATGATCTAGATACAGGTAAGTTCCTCAGAAGTCATCGTCATAACGAACAACAAACAGACTCAGTAGCTATGGATGACTTGTCGCCGATGCTACTTGATGAATCGGGCGTTCTTTGGATAGGCACTCGAGGGAACGGTATAAACACGCTGAATACAAAAGGCGTTGCCTATAGGTCTCTCGCTCCTTCGAGCAGCAATGAACACTCGATCAACGCCAAAAATGTTCGCAGCATTCTAATTCGGAAAAATGGTCACATTTGGATTAGCTACACCGCCTATGGCATTGATGTAATTGACCCCGCGCTCGGTGTCATTCAAACTTTCCACGATAATAAAGCCAACTTAGCCCAATCACCCAGCTGGCTAGCAGAAACCTTGGATGGCGAAGTTCTCATCGGGAACCTTGGTGGCATGCCTCAACGTTACGATGAAAACACTGAAAAATTTGTTAATGCGAGCTCATTCGAACTGGATAGCTACTTTCCCGGAGAGTTAGTTGCGACCAACCCACAAGGAGAATTACTCATTTCTGGGAGTCCAATTATACGATACGAACCAAGGTCAGACATTTGGAGCGTTATTAATGATCCAGAAGCAAAGCAACCCAAAAAAAAGGATTTTTTCACTTACGCCTCAGATTCCGAAGGAAATTTCTGGATTGCTGATCGTAGTACAATCTTCTTCTTACCACGAGGAGCCTCGGAGCTTTCAGTGATCAACAAGTTGGATGAATCAGGGAAACCATTAAAACACGGTAGAATATTCCAGCTTCACTGGAGCAATAGAAAGGTTCTTTACCTCAGAGCAGGTAAAATTATATATTCTGCTCAACCAGAAAAAAATAGTAAAAACCTGAGATTTAGCCGGTTAACCGAGGGGGAATTTGGAAGCGCATTCGCTGAAACGAAAGATCTAAAATTATTTGGGTTATGGAACTATATCGACCCAATATCAGGTCAAGAATTATATTTTAATAAAGGCTATGGCCAAGCAAACATTGGTAGCTGGTCTTATAAACCCGAATCTACATTGTCTGGAACTATACTATTCCCATCACCCAACGGAATACATCTTTTAAAACCTAACTTGCTCAAGTTGTGGAATTATCAACCACCAGTTATTGTGACTCAAATAACATTAGATGGACAAAAATTAAACCGTCAGTTGGAGTCGATAGAACTAACACCTGATCAAGATAGAATCCAGGTAAGGTTTACATCGCTAGACTACACCTTGCCGAAAAACAATCAATACCGGTATCGTCTACATGGCTACGATACACAATGGCAGATTAGAGATGCCGACACCCGACTTGCTAGCTACAATAATTTAGCCCCTGGCGAATACACATTAGAAATTCACGGCACTAATCGCGCTGGTGAATGGAGCCCTAAAACAAAATCACTGCAAATAACAGTGATACCAAGCTGGCACGAAACATGGTGGGCAAAGACCATATTCGCCATTGCCTGCATCATGTTTTTATACATAGCCTATCGTCTTAGAATACAACAAATGAAGGCTCGTGAAACCCTACTGGAAACCCTGGTCGAAAACAAAACCCATGATTTATCCCAGTCATTGGCCGACCTAAAGATCATGCAAACTAAATTAGTCGCAAGTGAAAAGCACGCATCACTCGGACGTCTTATCCGCGGAGTAGCCCATGAACTAAATACGCCCGTGGGCGTTATAAAAATGTCATTCTCAATGCTTAACGATAAAGTTAACGAACTCTTTAATTCGATGGACAAACAGACGTTAACCGCGGACGGGTTCGAAAAAACGAAGACCCAAGTAAGAAAGACATCGTCGATGTTAGATAAAAATCTCGAACGAACAATCGATTTGATAGCGTCCTTTAAACGAGTCAGCGTAGAAGAAGATCAAGAAACAATGCAATGGTTTGTGCTTAAAGACCTAGTTGAAACAGTGGCAACCGACTTATCCGTCGATCTACAATTAGATATTGCTGCCGAAGCTAAGCTTTATAACGATAAAACCGCATTCATTGAAGTCATCAGAGAAATATTACAAAATGCGAAACACCACCACTCGCAGTCAAATAGTAACGAGGACCGTATAAGAATTGAATTAAATAACTACAACACCGAAGAAAATAAAGCCTGCATAAGGATAATAGATAATGGCCCAGGGGTTGACACTCAACATTTGCAAAAAATATTCGATCCATTTTTCACCATCAATGACAGTGCAGACTCGGTAGGTTTAGGTTTGCACATTGTCTATAACAAATTATCACAACGACTAAATGGCTCTATTCAGGCAGAGAATTCTGACTCAACTGGTCTGATTATGAGCATCGATATTTGTATCGAAAATACCGACCAACATCATTAGTGAACTAAACTAGGCACCCTTTTTAACAAAAACACTAACACAGCACTAAGTCGGATACCCCAGCTGACAAATACACCGAGAGAGCCGAGCGAGTAGTATTCAACGACACATGAGGGGTATACAACTAAGCAGCCACATGCAGGTTGTATTAAAGGCTGGTTTAAATGCCTTGTGCGGAAGCTAGACATCACCGGTGAATTGTTAAAGCGTGGCATGAAGGGGTTTATTGAGTGGCATAATGGCGCTGGTGATTGAAATAGCCGTATTTTTGAGAATTACAAAACAAACAAAACCTAGCCACTGCTGCTAATAAATTCAGGGTTTTGAGCGAGTCTTACCACGGATGGCTTCGAATACCAGAACCTTAGTTTGGATGTCCTAGTTGTTGAGTCTTACCACTGTTGTTGGCTCCCCCTAGTTGTTGGCTATTAGTTGGATATTTTACCAGCTTAACTTTATTCCCTGTCGTCACTTTGTTGAAGGTAAGATCTCGGCGTCATGCTGGTCCAGCGCTTAAACGCAGCAAGAAATGATACTGGGCTGGAATAGCCAAGCAAGTCTGCGGTCTTTTTCACGGGGTATCTATGTTCTACCAAACACTCTATTGCTCGTTCTTTACGAACTTGGTCAACTATCTCACTGTATCCAGTGTGGCAGTCTTTTAACTTTCTCCGAAGTGTCCGCTCTGTTAGAGAAAACATTTTAGCAATGTCACTTATTTGAGGGAATACGCCTTCATAGCTATTTAATTGATAACGTATCTGCGAAGCGATGTCTTCTGATAATGGATAGAGCTTATTGAGCAGTATTTGGCATTGGGATTTGTACAAATTATGCGCCAAGGTGTTACTGCTTGGCATCTTTTGCGCAGCGACAGATGTTGTTAACCGAAACCAACTATAGTCCTGGTCAAAACATACCGAGTCTTTGAATACACTATGGTATCTAGACAGTATGCTATCTTCGGGCCTTGGTCGTTCTAGGCCGTATTTAACATGCTGCTGCAGTCTGGGAGAGATAACCTCCAAAAATCGATTGCTGCCGGCTAAGTCACGATCGATGATTACGTTTTTAATATGGCTATCGACTTTGGGAGGGATGAGTCGCCCCTCAATATAGTCGTCAAAGTGGTGAATGCTGAGCTGCGAAAACATAAACGAAAGTCCTTGGAAACGAGCAGAAATACTAATCGCTTCGAGTACATTAGGGGCGCTCATCACCATCAAAAGATAAACCCCGTAGTACTCCATATTCAATTGGCTGCCAATCTTCAAGCCCGGTAACGGTTCGCCAATATGCTCTAGGGCTTCTTCAATAATTTTCAATTCATATTTTTGATAAATCGTGGTGTCGCCGGTCATTGTATTTGGGTCAATGCCGTATTTTTTTAGAATTTCTTCGAGCACTGGAGGGGAAGATTTGAGCAAGTCGAAAAGTGGCAGCAAGCCCAAAATGTAATGTTTTTTATCGCTCATTCTGCCCCTTGCTGTGAGTGTAAGTTTGGCTAGTATAGCGTGCCAGTTAGCGTCGCGCTATTTGGCTACGCGTCGTTACAGCTGCGAACGCTCCTGCTTAGTAAGGATGGAAATAAGAAATACAAACTTATAACCATGGTTTATTAAAAGCCATTTTGGCCGTTAATATAAGTTATTGGCCGATGCGAGTATATCTTGTTATTTTGCTTGAGATTATTATTTTTCTACATATTTCAAGTAAAAAAATAAGGGGTTAATTTTGAACAAAGTAGAAGTCTTGGCCGAATTTCCGGCAAAAAATCAGAGAGCCGAGGCTCACGACCACTACGATACGCCGTTAATCCCCATTAAGAACTCACTTAACGGCCCACTTACTACGTCTCGGCAGCTACGCCTCTACTATGGGTATTTTTGTCTTTTCATTATTGGTAGTGGATTACTGCTAACATCTCCCTCACATTTTTGGCAAACCCTTGGTGCAGGTTTGATTGTCCCTGGCGGTGGCTTTGTTGCGATTTTAACGGCCGGTGAATTCTGGATGATGATGAGCCATGCGGCCCTGTTGATAGGTACTTTACTGGCCTTTTTCTTCGCGTTGCTCGCTTGGATATTGACTGGCAACATTCTTGCGCCAATAGCGGTTTGGTTGGGTTCGGCAGTGTTCGCCGCCGCTATGGGGCATCATCAAGTTTGGACTGGGGCAAATTTTCTATTGCCGGGCATCCCCGTGCTGCTGTCTGTGTTGTGGATAAGCTATCGCCGCAAGGCCTTATTTACCAGTATTAAGCTGAGACAAAAACGCAACGTATATTTGGCTAAATCAGAAGGCGGAAAGCCTTCACCCATGGGGGAAGATGGCCTGCCCGTAGTTGACGAGCTCACCGCAGAAGATCTTATGCTGATGCGTTTTTTATTGGACAGAGGTCTGCAGCCTGTTGATGAACTTAACGGTTTTGATATTCTTGATCAATTTCAAACAGCGTCCCTGCGCTACCAGATAGCGAATGTGAGTTACGCGCTGTCATTGGCTCAATATTGTCGTACCCCGGCGTTTAGGGGGTATCTGTCGCAGGCTCAAGTTAACCTAATCGAAAAAATGAAACTGCCCATCGTCTGGCGTTACTGGAGGCTTGAAAATGCCTGGGGGAATTTACGTTTGGATGGTGACCCAATGGCCCCGAATACCGATGACAATATTATGTATCCTGGTTGGTATGCGGGCATGATTGGCATGTATCAATCCAATACCGGGGATCGTCGCTACAATGAGCCTGATTCTTTGACGCTGACCACCCCGAAGGGGCGTTCATACCAATACGACTACCCGACCATAGTCAGCAATATTTGTAAAAGTCACGCACGTAACGCGTTCACGCTAATTCCTTGTGAGCCTAATTTTATTTATCCGATGTGTAACAACTATGGCGCCATGGCAATTAAGATCGAAGATCGGCTAAACAGCTCCAGCCATTGGAATGATATCGCTAAGGATTTTGCTGAAAAGTTGGACAGTGAATTCACTCATGCCGACGGGCGAATCGACATTGTACGTTCCAGCCGTATTGGTTTTGCTCCGCCAGTTGTCGGCCAGGGGCCGGAAATGTACACCGCTTTATTTATGCACGCGGTGACTCCCGGTATCGCTAGGCGCTGCTGGGAAATAACCCGACAAGAGCTGTTAGCAGCGGATTCTTTTGACGATGCTTTAGAGAAGCTTGACGGTTATGATCTTGGTAATTACAAAAAATCCAATGTGAGCTTCGCCCATCTTGCCGCAGGCGCTACTGAGATGGGTGATTGTGAACTAGCAGAACAGTTGTTGAGTGAGTACAGTCGGCATAACCCCGGTGAAGTTAATGACGGGGTCTTACATCGTAAGAGCGCATCTACTATGATCCACGCGGTGGAGTGCGCGGCAAGGGTAAACCGCGTTAACGGTATTAAAGACTGCGTTGAAAAAGGCATGCCAGAAGCATGGCTCACTGGGCCTATTTTACAGCAGGCAACGTACCCGGAGCTATTGGTTGCTAAAGCGGTTAGTGATGGAGTCAACTTGGATATAGTATTCTATCCGGGACAAGAGTCTGGGGGCTTTGAAATTACTCTGGCCCAATTAAAGCCGAATCGACACTATCAATGCCAAGGCGCAGCCTCGGAGAAAATAATCGGCAACAGCGACGGACAGGCAACATTTCGAGTTGTTGTTGATGGGCGTTCGCCGTTACAGGTTCTGGCGATTTAATCATGGAGAGGCGGTAATGTGTTGTGCGTTTGGTGGATTAATACTGGTGTGCTATGCGACAGCGTGGCGACGTTTTAAATATAAGTTTCTGGGGATTGAAGAGGTGATTCCAAGTGAGTGGCGCTTGCACCAATCTTGACTGTCACGCTTGCGCTAGCCGCTGTGTGCGGCGAGCGTCTTGGGCTAGGCATCACCGGCGAATTGCTAAAGCGTTACATGAAGGGATTTATTGAGTAGCATAATGGCGCTGGTGGTTGAAATAGCCGTATTTTTGAGAATCACAAAACAAACAAAACCTAGCCACCGCTGCTAATAAATTCTGGGGTTTGAGCGAGTCTCATCACGGATGGTTACGGATACCATAACCTTAGTTCGGATGTCCTGACACACTAGCTGCTGTCAAACCAGATGTTTAATTTCTACTTAAAAAAAGGCTAAAAATATCTAGCCAAGATTCACGCACTAAAAAACTTTTACTTGGATTTTTTTTATCGTAGTAAACTTTAACTTTGTTGCTAGAGACGTACTCAATCTTGGCAATTTGTTTTGTAATGATTTTTCGAACCTGTCCTCTAAACTGTAGGGGTGATAATCGGTCGCCTATATAAACTTTTCCTTCCACTTCATATTGGTAGCTCACCTTTTCATAAGCACGACCATGCTCCAGTACATTTGATTTCTCGACATGAGCATCTAGCAAGGTACCGACTGCAAAAGGCCAATTAGAAATTTGACGCGAACGCCAAGTCGAGTAGCCAATCATACACACCAAATATAGGATAAACCCCCAGATTATGATTTGCTCTGTATCCATATCAATAAACTTCCTTGAATAATACTGCTAAATTTATAGCACCCAACATCATTTATCCTTGATTGATTTTTAAAACACTTCGTTACGAATTGGAAGCTTTTCGATTTCACTTCGCATCGAATCTAAAACAATTTTCCTGACTGCACGTTATATTTTAGTACCACGTTAGCCCCTCATAAGGGTTCGAGTCTAATTCCTGTAACCTAGATTTAAGACTACCAGCATGAATCTCTAACTTGTGGCCATCAGGGTCAAAAATATAGAGTGAATCTCCTTCGCTTGAATTTTTCTTCCAAGTCTCAATACCAGATGAAAGTAATTGGGAGCAATATGCTTGAAACTCATTGACTGAAACAGAGAAAGAAATATGACTATAGTCTTGAGCGGGAGATGCATTGCCGGTTGATAAACACATCCACAGTTCACCCACAGACAGGTATGCCCCAGAATTCCATTTTACTTCAGGTTTCATTCCTAGCAGAGACACATAGAAATCAAATGATTTATCTAAATCACTTACTGCAATAGTGATGTGGTTTAATCCATTTAGCATGAGCCATCCAAGAAAATATAACGCCTCAAGCACAGGCGCGATAGCGTCCAGCCCGCAGGGCGATTGTGCCTTGATTTGTTAGCTGTGTTTAACTTGATAATTGCTTGAAGCATGTAATAAGCGCTTGTATTTCAAATGAGCCAAATTTAAAATTTGTAGATGTCTCAATTTTACTTTTTTCGTTTATCAATGAGACTTGTGTATGACCATTAGAGTCAACTAATAAATCAAATTCATCTGGGCTCATGCTTGAGATCTTAGCCGAGGATTTATTTAAGTCTATCATTTGTTGTAAGAACTTTTTTATATCGGGAAGCTCTAGCCAAATGCTACTATTTTTCCCCTGAGTATTATTAACAAACAACGAGACCTCAATTTTTACATCACCTGCACACGGTAATTCCTCTGGAATTTTTTCCAGCTCTATTATCTCAAAATATCTATCTTCAATTTCAATCTTCATGTTTTTGTCAGCTAACGCTTATTGAACGGACA
>Ga0105358_10001991_pt1 | contig 10905 bp, 8 predicted proteins | sample GOMGulsemesocosm_5_FD_83509 | JGI IMG/M metagenome (GOLD analysis project Ga0105358, IMG submission 83509) | Methane-oxidizing microbial communities from mesocosms in the Gulf of Mexico - GOM15C Gulf of Mexico | ecosystem: Environmental > Aquatic > Marine > Cold seeps | place: Gulf of Mexico...
ATGCATTGGCCATGTAATTCACGGTCAGCACGAGAGTGAGATTGGTGGCCAGGAGATAATAAATCAGTAGAGATATCACCTTCACCAGCAATACAAGTAACCACTTCTATTTTTTCTTCAATTGCAGGTAGCTTAGTGAAAAACTCTGCTTGTGCATAGCTTTCTAAAATATCTTTAGCAAGCGCGTTGCCCGCTTTAAAAGCCGCTTCAAGGCGAGCGGTATCTGCGTCATATAAAAACACTTGAGTTTTTAATACATCTGCTGCTGGTTTTGCTACTGTTGCGTCATCAGATAATGCTAGATCAAGAAGTACTTCAATTGAAGGGCCGCCTTTCATATGAGATAACAACTCAAAAGCAAACGTCGGTGTTATTTCTGCTACTACTGATTCAGCTAGAATAATTTCTTTTAAAAATGCAGCCTTCACACCCGCAGCACTAGTCGTACCAGGTAATGTGTTATAGATTAAAAAGTTAAGGGAATCTTCGCGATATTCATTACCTGAATCTTTAATTTGAGCAATAATCTCAGATAATAATTCGGCACCATCAATTGGCAAAGCAGCCAATCCAAGATCATTTTTACGACTTTCAATTTCTGCTATAAATTCTAAATACAGGCTCATTTGATTCTCTCTCTAGATATAAGATGCTAATAAAATGGTAATTAGCTCGGACAAATTCGTTGTCTATTTTAAAGACTATTGTACCTGATTTTTTATCTACTATGAATCACTCGATTATATAAGCATTATTCACAATAATTATAACTGGTAGTGGTTTTAGTTATGTCCGTTAAATGAGTAATATGTATCAAGCCCTTATAAGAAATACACAAAGGTGTTGGTGCTATTTGAAGGCAAAATTCCTACTACTGCCGCCATTGTATAGTGAGTATGCATCTAAAATTGATGCTGCTGATACATACCGTATACTTTGTGCGCTATGTTTAATTTGAAATAACTCTGCTAGAATACGCCTCCCTAAAAGCGTGACTTAGGTGATTTGATCGATTCGTTAATAAGTTCTTTTTTAGGTTCTTTTTAGCTACTTAGAACAACTAGTAAGTTACGTTATGATTATTAATCTACAGCACTGGATTTACGTTCCAGTTAGCTCAATGGAGAGACCATGAATTTATCAGAAAAAAAGTTATCTACCCCTGCCACTTTACAAACACCGTCTACTATCACTATTTGCGCGTTATATAAATTCGTTCGATTAGAGGCATTTAAAGCATTACGCCAGCCATTATCAAATAAAATGGCCAGTGTTAAGGTTAAAGGTACCCTATTATTGGCTGCTGAAGGCATCAACGGTACTATTGCAGGCCCACAAACTGGTATTGACGCAGTGCTCAAATTTTTAGGTGAGCAAACAGGTTTAGACAATATTTCTCACAAAGAATCATACAGCGAAGAAAACCCATTTCATCGCACTAAAGTGAAATTGAAAAAAGAAATTGTAACTATGGGTATTGAAGGTATTGATCCTAACCAAGTGGTAGGAACTTACGTGAAGCCAAAAGATTGGAATGCCTTGATTTCTGATCCCGATGTAGTGCTAGTAGATACCCGTAACGAATACGAAATTGAGATTGGCACCTTTAAAAATGCCATTAACCCTAACACCGAAACGTTCCGTGAATTTCCTCATTATGTTGCAAAGAACCTAGATAAAAATAAACATAAGAAAGTTGCCATGTATTGTACTGGCGGTATTCGTTGTGAAAAATCTACTGCATATCTTAAAGAACAAGGTTTTGAAGAGGTATATCACCTTGAAGGTGGTATTTTAAAGTACCTTGAAGAAGTGCCAAGTACTGAGACTCTATGGGAAGGTGAGTGTTTTGTTTTTGATGGCCGTGTCGCGGTTAATCATAAACTAGAACAAGGCCAATACGATCAATGTTTTGCCTGTCGATTTCCGTTAACTGAAATTGAAAAAGAAAGTGAACATTACGTTAAAGGCGTTAGTTGTCATCGTTGTCATAACAAGGTAACTGAACAGCAACGAAACCGTTATGCAGAACGTCAGCGTCAAATTTCTTTAGCCGAGCGACGTGGTGAAAGTCATATTGGTGGTGAGGTTCAAGCAATTATGAATGAACGCCGCCAAGAAAAATCAGATAAAAAGTCTAAACAATCTAAAAAGTAATATTCTTTACAAAGGTTACAACGGCTGCAACGAAAGCCCTGTGGCCACTTCCAACTAATTAAAGCAGAGGTACATTGTACTTAGGTTCCATAATCGTTGAATAACTCAATTAAGCTGTAGCCTTTTTGATATTAAACTTGGTTTTTAGCCAGAACAAAATTCTCAGTAAGTCACTAGATTAAGTACAGTTCAATATCAACAAAGCGTGGCTGAGTTATGTGGGTAATCAGGTAATTATAATAATATTAGAAGATACAACTCCACTGGCAATGTCTACCAGATGACTGTAGGGTGAAAACTACCCATTTTACACTGTTTTTATTAAATCAACCGTTTGAATTTATTTATGCAAAGTGAATGACTCTAATTTTTCTTCAAGCTTTGTTAGTTGTAAATGAATTTTAATATTTTGTTCAATAATCTTTTCATTTTGCTTTCTTAATTCTCTGTTTTTAATATTAGTATCGGCAAAACCAAATATTTTGTTAGCAAAAATAGCACCTACTCCACCTAATATGCCCACACCTAAAATAAACATGATAAAAACAGCTGATCTTCCAATAAATGTTATTGGGTATACATCACCAAAGCCTATAGTCGTAGATGACATTAACATCAGCCAAAGTGCATCAACATAATTCTGCACAGGAGAGTCAACCACACTCGTTTCGGCTAAAAAGGTCACATAACCTAGGGTGATATTTAAGAATGAAAAAACGGCTAAGGAAAAAAAGCCTAATATTCCATAATTATAATTTTTAATACCAAACTCGTCCACTTGGTAAAGTTGGCTTTTTTCCATAGCCGTTTGCAGTATGATCATACTATTACTCGTTAACTAAACTTAATTTTTATCAATTTTATCTCTGAGTATTCACTATAACAACTGCTAAGTGATAGTGCACTAAATCCAAAGGCGCAAATACCATAGGCACTATCTCCATAGAGCGTAAGATCCAATTCACACACTTTAACTAAAATGAATACCATCACTACCTATTTACGGCTTTCCCTACACTCGCTCCACGAGGTGCTTTCTTAGTAAACTTCCTTTTAGATCGCTTCGATTTAAATGCTACTTTAGGCAGTCCGGTAAAAGTTTGCTGGCTTGCACCAGCGACCATTTCCGTTACAGTATTTATTAAGGGCTGCATAAAATTAAGGTAACTTGCTTTTTTCTCACTAATGGCTGTTAGCATTGCTTCCCATTGCGCGGTCATATCTGGCAGTGTTGCCATTGCTGGTAGCGCATTAACTAATGCTATACCAATTTCAGTTGCCACTATTTTTTTACCCTTACGCTGTAAAAAATTTCGATTAAAAAGTAAATCAATAATACCCGCACGCGTTGCATCAGTACCTAAGCCATCAGTATCCCTTAACACTTTTTTAATACTGGGATCACAAACAAAACGTGCAATTCCTGTCATAGCACTTAATAAGGTAGCATCGGTAAAAGACTCTGGTGGTGAAGTGTGTTTCTCTACTAATTCTCCTCGCTGGCAATGCAGTACCTGCCCTTGCGTTAGTCTAGGTAAGGCATTTCCTTGAAATTCATTTTCTTCGTTTTGCTCTTTTTTCACATTATTTTTTTTCTCATTAGTAAGAGTTTTCTCATTAGTAGAGAGTGGTTTAATAGGAAACAGTGTTTTCCAACCTAATTGCTTCTCCATTTTGGCTTTAGTGTTAAAAAGCCCATTGGCTATTTTTACTGTCAATGTCGTTTGCTGATAAAGATAAACAGGATAAAACTGTACTAAATACTGTCGTACAATTATCAAATAAATATTTTTTTCAAAAATACTCAACTGACTTTTATTAGGTGACTTTTCGGTAGGAACAATTGCATGGTGAGCGGTGATTTTTTTATCGTTCCACGCTTTACTTTTTATATTTTTATCGGCATTTTTTGCATGTTGAGCGCAAGGTAAGTTAGATTGAGATAATAAGTCAATAATAGCCGGCGCTTGTTTTAACTGTTCTTTAGGTAAATAGCGACAATCAGAACGAGGATAAGTGATCAGTTTATGCTTTTCATAAAGTGCTTGGCACACATCTAACACTTGTTTAGCACTGATAGAAAATTGCTTAGCTGCTGCAATCTGTAAACTTGACAAGTTAAACGGCAAAGGCTGCCCTTGTTGCTTATCCTCCGTGTTTATACTTTCAACAACCGCGTCTTGATGTGTAATTCTATTAACAACATTCATTGCTAATGCTTTAACTAGAACGCGCCCTTCCTCATCACAATATTGCTGACAAGTGTCACTAGGCTGCCATTTAACGCTAAAGCTCTGCTCATCATTCTCTAGCACTTTATTAACACTGAGGTGAGCCAGTACTTGATAAAACGGCTTACTCACAAATGCAATAATCTCTTGCTCGCGTCGAACCACTAAACCTAATAATGGTGTTTGCACTCGACCAACAGATAAAACACTATTAAAACCTTGTTTTTGCCCTTGTAATGTATAGGCACGTGTTAAATTGATGCCATAAAGCCAGTCGGCTCTTGATCGCGCTAGGGCGGAAATAGAAAGCGGTACAAATTCACTGTTATTTTTTAAAGACGTTAGGGATCGTTTAACTGCAGGTAAATTTAAATCACTGATCAATAAACGCTTAATATTATTTTTTTTGGTTTTGGATACCTTTAAGTATTCTATCACTTCATCAACCAGTAATTGCCCTTCTCTATCAGGATCACCCGCGTGAATTATTTCATCAGCTTGTTTGACCAGTTTTCTCAGTACGGTTAATTGTGCTTTAGTTCGAGTGATAGGTTTTAATTGCCATTGCTGTGGCACTATTGGCAAAGTCTCCATGCTCCACTTTTTTAGTGAATCATCGTAATCCTCAGGGTCTGCTTGCGCTAAAATATGTCCAACACACCAACTAACCACATCACCGTTGGCAAGTTCAATATACGTTTTAAAATTTTTATGTGGCTTTGCCAAGCTTTGCGACAATGCTGCTGCAATAGCGCGACCTAAACTGGGTTTTTCAGCAATATATAACTTCAACGGTGATCCACATTTGAGTAATTTTAATGAGTAAACTTAATCATAACGTAAATACTGTTTTTTTGTACAGTTATATTTTGTGAGATATCATTGGTGTTTTAAAAGTCTGCGGTAAAACTGTTTTTTAGAATTTTTTAGAGTATAGACTTGGGTCTGTTGATTATTTATAGAGTGGTTACTGAGCGGCTATATACCCAAACCACTTCAAGTTACGAGTGCGTAGAATGAAATGGTTTGGTACGGGTTAGCGATTAACTAACCGTTTTTTAACTAACTAAACTTGATAAACCCACGCTAAGAAACGTTTTGAATCTTGTACGTTTGTAAATTTGATTAACTTAGATCCATTTTGATCTGTAACAACAATGTTATTATTGTTCACTGAAATGGCACTAATGGGTGATTTAATTGAATAAACCATACCTTGATAGGTATAAGACATAATAGATAGAACTCTTTTGATTTGCGTTAGAACGCATGAAAAACTTGAGTGATGACTGACTGTGAAAGGGAAAGGCATAACATATTTTATCCATTATCCATTATCGCTTTAGTAACCCCCTAGGGATTCGTTACAATGGATCCGTGAAAATAGATCCGTGACAATGGGTAAATGGATAATTAGTTAAATAAACGAGAGGAGATTAGATAACAAGGTAACAATATAGACATTAGATCAATAAGTAAATAGTTTTTTTTAAAATAGCATAATGTTACTTCATTATTCTACATTATTTGATGTAAATACATAAAATAACTTGGTCTATTTCAAATATATGAGACAATTCAGTTCGCAATAACCTACTACATGGCTAATTATGAAACTTTTAGTTCGTAACCTTTCTCGTTCAACAACTGAACAAGAAATTCGTACTTTGTTCTCTACTCACGGCTCTGTCACTGAATGTGACTTAGTCTTAGATCAAAAAACAGGTAAATCAAAAGGCTTTGCTTTTGTTGAAATGCCTAATGAAAAAGAAGCAAAATCTGCAATTTCAACCCTGCATGAGACAAGGGTTGCTAATAACAGAATTCGAGTAAAAATAGCTCAATAATAAAGTAAAAAGCCAGCTTAAATTATTTAAATCCAATGCTGGCTTTTTTGTTTATATTTATATTTATGTTTATGTTTATGTTTATGTTTATGTTTATGGCAGTATCAACGAGGACTAGGCCTTACACCATATCAGAAAATGGGTTTTCTGTAGGTAAATTGATAGAGTGCTTAAATTCATCGAAGGTTAAGCTATCATTATTAATTTTAATTGCCTCTTCATCCAGTATCCCTTCACCAAATTTATAGATAATATCAAATTCACCTTGATTTGCCCGTTGACGATAACGTGCTTGTGCTTGCTCAATAAGTGTTAATTTTTGTTGATATTCAGTCATCTCTTGTTCACTGTAACGTTTTGTTATCATTGCTAAAGTTACTTTAGGTGAGAAAACGGCTGCAGTAGCATTGTTACCACCAAAGCCTTTCGAGTTAATAAAAGCTATATCCATCTCACCACAGTGCCAATGTTCGGTAGCAATATTCAACCGATCACTGTATACATCATCTGCAACTTTATCTATGGTGGTAATACCAGGCATAATTTTTTCGCTAAAAACACCCAACACTATTGCCATTTGATCACCACTAGCAGGTCCTAACGTATGACCTACGAAAGCTTTTGGTGCTGAGACAGGCCAATTATCAATATCAAAACAGGTTGCTATGCGATCATAAATTAATGATTCTGTTACACGATTTTGCGGTGTACTTGAGCCGTGAGCCAAAATAAAGCTTCGCTGTTGTAGTGCCTCTTTACCCAATATACTTTGCGCCAAGGCCACCGACTTTGCCATGGTAATATAATTACCTGGTCCAGGAGCAGTAATTGATTTTTTAAAACCATCGGCGTTAACAAAAACATCGGCGACTGAAGCCATCACTTTCGCGCCCATCTCAACAACAAGAGCATCATCCATTAACACGATACACTGTGCAGCCTCACCAATGGTGAAACCACAGTTATTACCAAACGGGCGACTGGTTTTACGGTAATCTACCTTGTCGCTATTATCTAATTTTTTTAAACCCTTTTCATTTGCTAAGGCATTCATATTACCAAAGCCTTCTATAACTTCTGGGGTAATTGGCGCTTCAGCGCTACCAACAATAGCAACACGAACTCTACCTGCTTTCATGTCTTGTATCGCTGAACGCAAATTATATAAAAACGTAGCACAAGCGCCTGAAGAAGTAGAGGTGGTACCAACATTTCCAATAACATAAGCATTAATAAAATCCGTTGGCATAGTATTTAATCCTAGTGCTAATTGCTTAGTACTAACACGAGAACCCGCCAAACGACTTTTCAATAAACCACCTAAGCCTTCTGCTTGCATTTGCCCTACGATAGACGCAGAGTATGTTCCTACTTGATCAGGGCTGATTTTATCTAAAATAGCATCCCATTCAATACCGGTTGAACGAATAGCATCAGTAGCAGCAAAAATAGTGGCTTGTAAACCGCGTGGCTGATGACGACTTTTATAAAGTGAACCAGGTTCAAAACCGGTTGGCATTTGCCCTGCGGCTTTAATAGGGTTATCACGATAGGCATCATGAGAAATTATTAATTCTTCAGCAATTTCAACGCTTACGTTGCCATCGCCTAAGTCAGTAACTTGCCATGAATGAGGCAATGGATGTGGAAGTTCTTTAGCGCGTAACGAAAAGCAGATAGCTTTATCAACAGGTTTAATATGCATTTTCTGATACCAGTGACTAGCATCAGGATCAAAATGATTTTTTTCTATTTTTCTGATCAACGTACCATCAAGAATTTGCTGACCAAATTTTGCTTCAACCTCACTGGCTAGAATGCTACTTCCTTGTTGATCAACTAAATGGCCATCTTTAAAGGAAATTAGCTTCATTAAACTGGCCAAACCAACAAACGTTTCCTCGCGCGCTTCGGCCGTTATTTTATCAATAACAATACGACGAAAACCTTGATGAAAGGAAGTACGGCCAGCGGCGTTAATGCCACCCATGCCAATAATTACAGGTAATGATGAAGTCATAAAAAAACCTAATCTAACAGCAATGAATAATAAATCTAGTAGTTGGTATAGTGTAAAGCTAAGCGAAATAAAATAATAAGCTCAAATAGCCATAAAATAGGCTATAATGGCCAGATATAACCAAAACAAGCGCTATGTAATTTGCCTAATATTAAAGATAACGAATTACGGTTAAGTTTAGTGATCTACCCACATGTGCTAGCAACCGGATTAACCTTGCCACTGGAAATGTTATTAGCGGGTGAATCGTTTGCTCGCCGCTATGATAAATCAGCAATAAATCTAAAAACCCAACTAGTAAGCCAAGAAAGTAATACTATTACTTCACGAGCTGGCTTAATATTTTCTCCTGACTTGGTGTTAAATGACCTTCCCATAGAGCAAATAGCGGTACCAGATATTATTTTAGTCCCTAGCTTATGGCGTAACCCCAGGCCAGTATTAAAAAAGCATAAAAAGCTTATTGCTTGGATTCATCACTGTTGGCAGCAAGGCGCAACCTTACTTAGCGTTGGTACTGGCGTTTGTTTTTTGGCTGAATCAGGCTTGCTCGATAATCATAGCGCTACAACTCATTGGCATTATGTTGAACAGTTTCAGCGTGATTACCCTAAGGTAGCGTTAAAGCCAGATTTTTTCATCACCCAATCTGAACGAATATACTGTGCTGCTAGTTTAAATGCTTTAGCCGATATTATTGTTCATATAATAAACCAAACCTATGGTAGAGCAGCAGCACAAAATGTAGAGCGTAATTTTTCTCATGAAATACGAAAACCTTATGAAGAACAGCGCTATCTAGAAGGTGCTGTCGATAGACACTCAGATGAGTTGATTGCACAAATTCAATTTTGGCTACGTACTAACTTAAATAGCGAACTTAGTTTGACCGAATTAGCGCCACAATTTGGTTTAAGTCAACGCTCTTTTTCTCGTCGTTTTAAGGTAGCAACAGGCATGCGTGCATCCCAATACTGGCAGCAATTACGTATTGAAGCGGCAAAGGACTTACTTGCATCAAGTAATTTATCTATTCAAGAAATTGCTTATCATGTCGGTTATCAAGATCAAGGGCATTTAACTCGCTTATTTAAGCAAAACTTGGCATTAACACCCAAAGATTACCGTGCAATGGTCAGAAAAAAGTTATTTAGCCAAAGCTAAAGCCTGTTGATGCTTTACCCTTAAAAATTGGCTTGTAAAAATATCAGTTTAGAAAATCATTACTTTATATAGTTATGTAGGTGAGTCAGGATCCACTGATAAATATAAAATTACTCATGTAAGTTGGATTTTAGTCCGACAAGGGGCAATAAATTACCTCCTACAATGGGTATAACGAGTTTTCATGAGCTAAGTGCATAGGCATAAATAATTTAGTTCATTAACCAATATTTACATATTTTTTTCTTCTCTTGTCATAACAGTAATGATTACTACTAAGAAATACGATAGAATGTGCGCCTTTGAATTTACTTGTTGCGTGGTTTATTAGCTATCATCGCGCGACCATAGTTAAGTAACTATAGCTTAAGCGGAGTCGTAATGCCGACATCAATGCCTGATATTGCCAACCACACCACAGCCCAAACAGAGGGAACCCTTGACTGGGTTGGCATGAAAAATATTGAAATACCAATAATGGTGGCCTCAAAGGGCCAAACAGAACGCATGGTTTCAGCCCATGCTGATGCTTTTGTAAACTTAAAAGATGCGCAGGCTAAAGGCATTCACATGTCACGCCTATATTTACTTCTTGATGAATTATCAACAAGCAATATACTGAACTACCAAAGCCTAGTTACCTTGCTAGATGGTTTTATCAGTAGCCATAAGGAGTTAAGTGATCAAGCAAAATTAACCTTTAGCTTTGATTATCACTTACGTAGAAAATCGTTAATCAGCGGAAAAGAGGGCTGGAAGGCTTATCCAGTTACTTTAGCAGGTCACTTAAACCAAGGTGAACTTACCGTTGAAATGTCTATTGATGTTCCTTACTCATCAACTTGTCCTTGCTCTGCGGCATTAGCTCGACAATTGATACAGCAAGCATTTCAACAAAAGTTTGTTGATACAGAGCTTGATATTGACGTAGTGCGTGAATGGCTTGGTACCACAGAAGGAATTGTAGCAACACCACATTCTCAACGTTCTGTGGCTGAAGTGAAAGTAAAGTTAAACAATAATATTAGCGATTTTCCTATAACAGATCTCGTTGACTTAATTGAAGATTCATTACAAACACCAGTACAAGCCGCAGTGAAGCGTGAAGACGAACAAGAGTTTGCCCGCCTTAATGGTCAAAACTTAATGTTTTGTGAAGATGCAGCTCGTCGTCTACAGTACAGTATGAATAATGCAACACAATATGAAGATTTTTGGCTAAAAATAAATCACCTTGAATCGCTACATGCCCATGACGCGGTTAGTGTTACCACAAAAGGTCTTTCTGGCGGTTATCAGCCTTAAAGTTGCATTTTTTATAGGTTTTAGTTTTTATAGTTTTATATAGCTTTGAGTGGTGAAGTAACTTTACCACTCAGTCATCTTCCTTCTCCTGCTACAAGCTTTCTCCTTATTTCTTTCTCATTATTTAATATGCAAAGATGAAATTACACATAAATGATTACTGTTAATGTCCACAACACTG
>Ga0105358_10001993_pt1 | contig 10900 bp, 7 predicted proteins | sample GOMGulsemesocosm_5_FD_83509 | JGI IMG/M metagenome (GOLD analysis project Ga0105358, IMG submission 83509) | Methane-oxidizing microbial communities from mesocosms in the Gulf of Mexico - GOM15C Gulf of Mexico | ecosystem: Environmental > Aquatic > Marine > Cold seeps | place: Gulf of Mexico...
CCAAATAACGTCCAAAAAAATTACTCATCAAGTAATACACTGCCATTTTCAAACAGCACTCATCAAGCCATTTTATTTTGGCACTCGCTCAGAACCCAGCACACCACTTGTTTCCAGATCAGCTATTTTTTCAGGGCTGAATGACAGGTATTCACTCAAGACATCGGTGTTTTGCTCACCTAAATAAGGTGCCACCAAAGGCAGGTGGCCGGGGAATTCTGAGAAGCGCAAGGGCATACCGGGCACCTGAAATTCGCCAATACTGCGATCAGAAATCGTGCGCACCGTTTCACGCTGAATCAAATGGGGATGGGCCATGGCCTCTTCCACTTCCAAAATAGGTGCGACAGGAATACGAGCATCTTCCAGTATTTTTTGTACCGCATCGTCACTGGTTTGATCGGCCATCCACTGTTCAATAATTTTGGCTAACTCAAAGCGATTTTCAATGCGAATTGCCGGCTCACTAAATCGTGGATCAACCTTTAACTCGGGCATGCTGATAGCATCACAAAAGCCCTCCCATTGATGCGTCAGGGCAACGATAAAAAAGTAACGCTCCCGTCCTTTAAACATGCCCACAGGCGCAGCAACATTATGGTGAGTGCCCAAACGGCGGGGCAAAGATTTGCCCTTACTGGCACTGTAGTCTTGCACGTTGACTTCATGGTGGTGGAAGTAGGTGTCGAGCAGAGAGATATCGAGATACTGGCCCTTGCCCGTGCGCTCTCGATGGAAGAGGGAGTAGCCAATTGCCGTCGCCGCATGAACACCCGTTGAGGTATCACCAATGGCCAAGCCAACCAGTGACGGCGGCCCGTCGGCGGGGCCGATCATCGCCGACACGCCGGAATACGCCTGGGCGATATAATCAAAGCCCGGTAGGTGGGCGAGTGGGCCCTCCTGGCCAAAGGTAGAAATAGAGCACATGATGATTTTCGGGTTGAGTTTTTTCACCTCTTCCCAGCTAAAGCCCAAACGCCCAATCACTCCGGCGGAGAAGTTTTCGACCAGCACATCAAAGTGAGGGATCATCTGGCGGATAATGTCTTTGCCCTGTTCTGACTTCAAATCAATCGCCAGAGATTTTTTACCGCGATTTTGTTGCACGTAATAAGCACTGCGACCATCCTCAGCCTTATAGGGAAAATGACGGGAATTATCACCGATCGTCGGCTCCTCAATTTTGACAATTTCAGCACCCATTTCAGCCATTAAACGAGTAGCAGCAGGGCCGGCGAGAAACTGGGTGAAATCGAGGACTTTGATACCTTCGAGAATATGCGACTGGCTCATTTCCATGACCTTTTAATTGTTATTTTTCAGCTATCACAGCATAAGACTATTGTGAATGCAATTGGGGGCGAATGCTTAAACTTCAGCCAATCACTGTATTTCACACCTTAAAAACAGGCTTCTTACAGCGCGACGTCTTTAAATAAAATAAAGTAAGATACATGATTTAGCGCGACTAGCAGCAGCGGTGACAATCCAGTGCAACCAGTAACAGATGCACTGTGCCAATGAAAAACTGCTAATACCACACCCCAATCAGGTTCATTATTACTGTGATCGAAACGCAATCAAGCCACCGGGCTGAACGACATTATCAGCTTCAGGTTCGGCGCAACCTGAAACGCAATTTTGCCGCCCATCTCGCCCACGGCCTACTGGGGCAGACCGGCTTTCGCCTACTCACCGCGCCGACCTTTCTGCCCGCCTATATTTTACTACTCTCCAATGGCTCGAAGATGGCAGTGGGCATTGCCCTGGCGATGCAATCCCTCGGCATGGCAATCACGCCGTTATTGGGTGCCAACCTTATTGAGCACAGAACACGCGTGTTACCGATGGGCTTTCTTATCGGCGGCGGTATGCGCGCGATGGTGCTGTGTATCGCGCTCGCAGGGCTATTGCTCTCACCCGCTTCGGCTCTACTGGCCATCTACCTGTTTCTCGCATTACTAGGGCTATTTCAGGGCATGCAGGGCGTTATCTTTAATGTGCTGATGAGCAAGGTTATACCGATTGATCAACGTGGCTGGCTGACGGGGATGCGGTATTTTCTTGCCGGTATTACCACCGCCGCTGTCGCCTATCTTGGCGGGCATTATTTGATTGGCGATACGCCGGATCCGGTTGGTTATTCGATGACATTTTTACTCGCCTTTGCACTCACCAGTATCGGTTTAGGCATGCTGCTCTTTGTCCGCGAGCCGGAGCCACCGACCGTGGCCGCCGATGTCAGTTTAAAAGAACGCCTCTCCCACATACCCTCCCTGTTGCGCAACGACCGTGCCTTTACCCATTATTTTCTCGCCCGTTCCCTGGCGACGATGGGGCGTATGGCAATGCCTTTTTACATTCTTTACGCCGGGCAAACCCTCGGCTTAACCGGTACCGTACTCGGCACATTAACCGTTGCCTTCACTCTGTCGGGTACCGTTTCCAACCTTGTCTGGGGCTTTATTGCCGACCGCCGAGGTTTCCGCCTCGCCTTCCTAGGCTCCATCGCCCTGTGGATTGCCTCAACCTTATTACTATTATTTAGCCAGGGCCTGTTATTGAATGTTGTGGTATTTATGGGCATCGGTGCCGCGACCCAGGGCTTCCAAAGTACCGCGATTAATTTAACCCTGGAGTTTGGTCACCGCGACGATGTGCCTCTGCGTATCGCCATTGCCAATTCGAGCTCGGAGGTCGCTGGCTTTATCGGCCCCCTACTCGGAGGCCTGCTAGCCGCATGGCTGGGCTACGAGGCGGTGTTTGTTTGCTCGGTCGTCTTTCTTATTCTCGGTGGGGTAATGGTCAATACCTATGTGCCCGAGCCTCGATGGGCTATAGCCAAAGACAAATAATTACATCTGCAGTAAGGCTTAAGCCAGGCTTTCGACAAGCCAATACAGCAAAGCCGAAGCCGCTATTACTCTCCTCTAAAGCATAACCCCCTGCTGCAACACAACAGGGGTTCGGCCTTGTCACGCCCATTATTGATCGATTAGTCAAAAACTAGCCAGTTCCGCTGAATACCTTGAAAGCGGTCACAAAACAAACAGTTATAGGCAGCAAAACTCTGCAGCTTTACTAGAATCCCCCCCGAACACAGCTTTTTCTAGCCTGAATTATCTTGCTGGTAAGTACAAAAAAAGATCGAACCCACCAACCACACTCGCACCGCGGAGGGCCACCGTGCCTATACACATAAAGAAATACGACGTAGATTACAGCCGCCGATTCTTTTTAGAGAAAATGAACAAAGGCATCATGGGCGCCGGGGTATTAACCTCCCTGTGGCCCCTCATTGGTGAAGCGGCCGATATCACCAAAGCCTACCCCGAAGAGCTGCTGTCCATTGAAGCCTTCACTCAGGGCAAGCTAAAAGACGGTGATATTCTCGATGCCAGCAATGTCGAGATTGTTAAAGATCTACTCGACCCCATTGCCTATATGCAAGTATCCCAACAGGGACGACGTATTAAGTTAGTGCCGACCACCACCGATGCCACGCAGCTCTTTCCGCACGACTATCTAAAAGCGACCTTGGCCAACCAGGGTAAAGCCGCTCTTGACCTCGACGGCAATGTCGTCGTCAAAGGCAGTACTAATCAATGGATTGGTGGCACGCCCTTTGTCGACCCTCAAAATGGTCTCGAGGCCTTTGCCAACCTCACCCTCAGTTGGGGCCGTCACGACACCTCAATTTATGCCGTCGACGATTACGACATTGGCCCCAGTGGTAATGTTGAATATCAATACCAGCTCGCCTGGTGTGAAAAGAACTTTAGCGCACTGGTGAGTAACCCCAGCGGACCCTACCTTGAAGGTTTTGAGGGCAAGCTACGCCATCAGTCTATTTGGTTTACCGCGCCGGATGATACCCGAGGCACTTCCTTTTTAAATATCTGGAAATACGACCAGCGGGAATTCCCCGATCTCTTTGGTTATTTACCGGCCTTTAAACGCGTCAGGCGCTTTCCCACCAACCAGCGTTTTGAACCCATGGTACCCGGCATTACTTTCTTCCTCTCCGATGCCTGGGCCGCCGGTGACCCCATGTTGACCTGGGGCAAACATAGAATTGTCGGCCGTGGCCCCTTCCTTGGCTGTCAGTCCGGTATGTGGCAGGGCGACAAAGAAAACTGGTCCAAGGAACACCTGGTACACGGTGGTAAAAAAGGCAAACACTTTTACGAAGCCAATTTCCAACTCTGTCCCGAGGTTATCGTTATCGAGGCCGAGCCCACCGGTTTCCCAAGAGCCCCGGTGAGTAAAAAACGTATCTGGCTCGACGCCCGTAATATGGCACCCATCGCCTATGTCACCTACGACCGCAAAGGTGAAATTTGGCGCTCCTTCGAAATGGGCTTTAGTCAAATGAAGCAAGGTAGCAATGCCAATCTCGATGCCAATGGTAACCCCGAGTGGTCGTGGTCTTATGTCCACTCTCACGATGTACAGGCCGATCGATTTACCCGTTTTAACCAGGTCGAAAAAATCAAAGGTGGTATCAAAACTCAGTTTAACTCTGAAAAAGCTTATGAAAAATATCTCACTGTGCAAGCGATTCGTAAGCTTGGCAGTTAATCACTAAAACGTGATCCGGTGTATTTCAAAAAAATCGCCAAACTGAGAAATCAATTAAGAAGGAAATGGCAATGAAAAAAACAACACTCACCAAGCTACCAGCGATGCTTTCGGCGGGCTTACTCGCCATACCCGCTGCCCAGGCTGTAGAGGTCGACGTATCGGGCTTTATCCGCCAGGAAATGGCCTATAGCATCAGCAACGATCAGAACCCGATGAACCGGGGAACAGCCGCAGTATCGGGCACCCTACCCAATACCACTGGGGGCGCTGATTTTATCAAGACAGATTTCGACTACGACAATGACTGGAACATGATGGCGACCCGCGCCGAAGTCAATTTCAGCATTGGCATTAGCGAAAATGTTAAAGCCTTTGTCAAAGTGCGTGGCTTTTACTCGGCCGATGTTTTTAACGACGTTAGTGTGGAAAATGGTGCAAAAGACGTCAATCAGTTTCGCGTCGACCACCACGGTAAATGCGCCAGCATTTTTGAAGTCTGTGACGATGATTTTATGATCGACCTGCCCTCCGCCTATCTTGACTATTCCGAAGGCGACCTTTGGGTACGGTTCGGCGTACAGCAAATTGCCTGGGGCGAAGCGATTTTCTTCCGGGTGATGGATACCCCCAACGGACTGGATTTACGTCGCCACACCTTCCTCGATTTGGCGTCGGAAGAATATGCCGATGAGCGTATTTCATCCCCCGCCATACGCGTTAGTTATAATTTAAACAATAACTGGGAAATAGAAACTTTTGCGCAAATGTTTCAACCGAGCGTGCTGCCACAAAGGGGCAGCGCCTACAGTATTCTCAACTCACCTTTTAGAACCAGAAATGACATTGGCTTCGATAAAGTGGATGACAAAATCAATGTCGGTGTCAGACTGGTGGGTCAACTGGGCGATTTAGGCGTGCAATTTATGGCCACCAGCCGCCATAACCCTGACCCCATTTTCAAGTGGGGTCCCGGCGGACAGACGTCACTCGATCCTGCCTTCGCGGCCTTCGGTAATTTCTCTGACCAGCCCTTCCGCAGCACAATGAACCCCGGTGCCATTGGCGCCCCCAATTCAGGTACCTACGGTGGTCAGGACTGGATGACCGTAGCCCACCTGATGGGCCTGGATGGTACTGAAGCCATTAATGTTCTGGGACAGGAATTTGCGTTTATCGGCAATTTTCTAACCGCCCAAGGATTTACTGGCCCGAACTACGTTAATTCAATTACAGAGGGTAGTTTAGCGCTGGATATTTTTTCCTCTGCAATTGGCGACCTCGAAGCCGATATCGTCCCCATTTACGCCTCAGAAAATGTCTTCGGCTTCAGTGCCAATTATATTTTCTATGCCGAACCCGACACCTGGCTTGATCAACTGGTGGTGCGCTTTGAGATGACTTATACCCCCGACAAAAAATTCACCAATAATTTGTCGAGGAATTTCATTGAAGAAGACGAATGGGTCACGGGGCTGGTGCTGGAGAAATACACGCGTTTCAGTGATGCCTTCCCCGCCACCTTCCTGGTCTTTCAGTGGATGCACAAGTCGGAGAGTGATCTCGGGGGGCGTCACCTCAGCACCCTCGGTGGTTCAGCCACCAAGGCGCCAACGGGTGGTGAGGAATCCGGTGGTTGGGATGCGGTATCTTTCGCTATTCAGCAACCCCTGCCCGGTTTGATCTGGCGGCTCGACATGAATGTCTTGTACGACCTCAACGGCAGCTATCTGATTCAACCCGGTGCACGCTATAAGCCCAACAAAGACTGGACCATTGAAGGCTTTGCCAGTTTCCTTGATAGCAAAGACAACGCCGGTGCTCTGCAGCCACTCGCCTGGGCCGACGAAGTCACATTGCGACTGACCTATCAGTTCTGATTTTGCCGCTCTAGACTCAAAGCTCTAAGTAACGCTTAGACTTAAACTACAGTATTAAAAAACCCGGCCATTGCCGGGTTTTTTAATACCAAAAAATAAAACCCATCGTTAAGCCCTACTTTCCCCAAAGACTTTATCGAGATGCTCCTTCGGCAAAGATGAGCTAAAGAGTGAGACCACAACAGTGGTCAGCACAGATAGCCCCTCACCCACCGTGGCACAGGAAAAAGGATTATTAGCCTGACTATTCATCCAGAATAAACCCTGTTGCAGCACGCTACCTTCGACATCACCCCCCGGTAACCAGGCATTACGTAACACCGTAAAGGAAATAGCGCCGATCACGAAGCCCCAAATGGCACCCTGCTTAGTGACACCGCGCCAAAACACACCGAGCATTAAAGGCCCGGCAAGTGCTGCCATCATGCCACCCAGGCCGGCCCAAACCATGAGAGCAATATTTTGGCCAATGGAGTGCCACGCCAATATCCCCGCACCGAGTAATACCACGACGATGCCCCAGCGGCTTATTTTTAGCACATTGTGGTCGACCTCTTCTTCAGACGCATTGGGGTGAAGAACCTTCGATAATGAGCGCCGATAAATATCGTTGGCAAAGATCTGCGAGGTAGAAATCACCAAACCATCGGCCGTGGACATAATGGCCGACAGAATCGCGACACCCAGCAATGCCGCCAACCACTGAGGGAAGAGGGAAATGAATAATGCCGGTATGGCCTGATTGGGGCCACCGGGGCTAGTCAGTAGCTCGTCACCGAGAACTGCTCGCGCCAGCACGCCGCCAAAGATCATCGACGCCAGTACCACACCAAATATCAAACACAGCAGCAGGAAGCGCGTGCGCCCCACACCTTCTTTCAATGCCCAGACTTTATTGCCAATATGGGGCAGCATACCCAGAGATAGATGGGCGAGAAAGATGGCCACGAAGTCCCAACTTGAATCGAGAATACCCGAGCCTTCATAGAAGACACCCACCATCTTTGAGTCCAGATTCTGCAAGCGTGACATCACTCCATCCAATCCACCCTCAACACCGACTCCGTTAACAAACATCAGTACGATGGCTATAGCCACACCCAGCATCATCGCGCCCTGCACACCGTCGGTAAGAATATCGGCGTGAGCACCACCCAAGACGACGTAAACCAGCAACACCAAAATAGTGACCGTCAGAGCCCAAAAAGCATCGAGCCCGAGCATTTGCTCGAACATCACCAGGCCCGCCAATAGTTGGGCGGCCAGATAGAACAACAGGACAATGGAAAATACCGCGACGATGATGCGCAGGACATTCGACTGATAGCGATCGCCGATAAACTCGGGAATAGAGCGATTGCCAAAGGCATTGCCCGCCTTTTGCACCTGTTTGAAACACAGCCAAACACCGAGATAAACGGCGAAGGGATAAACTAGGGCGTAACCGAGAGCTGGCAGGCCAAACTTATAACCCAGGCCGGGAATCCCCAGAAAGGTCGCCCCGGATGCGGTAGTCGCCGTCATCGCAAAGGCTAGAAACCACATCCCGTAACCACCGCGAGCCGTAGAAAAGTCGTCGCTATTTTGCACCTGGCGCATGCCGAGATAGCCAAAACCAATCATCGCGCCGACATACAGAAACAAAAACATCCAGGCCCATATTTGCAATGAGTCCATTAAAACCCCCAACTAGTTTAGATAATACGTCCTACTAACGCCCACATTAATGTTGTTAATAAATAGCAATCGGATCAATCATTGCCTGCACGGCACCCCGCACCCGGGGCACACCCAGCACAAAGAAAAACTCGTGGGCATTATCGCGCACTAAGACACCCGTGTTCATCGTTTCGAGCAGATAAATACCGTTGTGCAGTAATAAGGTAATGTGGCCGGCGAAGATATTGCCTTCCACCTCAGGGGGTATGGGATCGACGCCCCAGGTATCGGCACCGACAGCGACAACATTTTTCTGCGCCAGATATTCTGCGGTGGCTTCTGAAATACCCGGTTCTTTGCTACCCCAGGTACTTGGATCTTTCGCCATCATCGCGTCTGTCCAGCCCGTGTGGAAAAGCACAACGTCGCCTTCACGTATGGGCGTACCCTGCTTTTTTGCAGCAGCCTCAACATCCTCAACCGTAATCAATTCCCCGGCTTTCATATATTCAACACCGTGAAAAGCGGCCATGTCGAGAACGATACCCCGAGCGACGATGGGCGGTACTTTTTCGATACCCATTTTCGTCACGCCCGTCGTGGTGACAAAATCTGGCCCCTTATGGCAATTATAGAAAACCTGATGTTGGCCAACATGCCCTAAACCATCGAGCTGAGAGCCAATACCAAACCAGCCCTGAAACATGTCATCGTTGTAGTTAAAACCATTGGGAAAGGCTTCCCGCCCCCACTCCTGACCCGGCTGCACAATTTGCAAATTGAGTGAGCGCGGGCCAAAGGCGGGCGTGTCTTTATCGATAATAATACCCAAATGCTGGGTCTTACCTTTTTTAATAAGCTGTGAAGCCAACAAAACACTTTTCGGTGTTACCAGGTTAGCTGATCCAATTTCATCATCAGCACCCCACTTAACAGGCTTGCATTCTTCGGCATGAAGCTGTGCACCCAGTACACCCACGCTTATAAATGCCGCTATTGCGGCCTTGCCGAAACACTGCAGCTTACTTCTCATACTGATCACCGTATTTATTATTTGGCTTATTTTAAAGTGTTATTCGTTTTTTAGACGCTGTTGGAGGCATGACTAGAAAAAACAAGCCCCGCAAATGCAGGGCTTATAATTAATCAAATGTCACATCATGTGCCTCTGTTCAGGCGGCGTTATTGAGGGCATCGATATCAGGTAGTTGCTTCAAGCGTGGCAATACTTCTTTACTGAAAAGTTTAAAGCTATCCTCGGCCATATCAAAAGGCATATCGGCATAACTGAACACCCCATTAAAACCGTTGTTGCCAATCTTACTTTGAATGTCGACAATTTTTTGATAGCACTGCTCGGGTGTTCCCCACACCTGCAAGCTCATAAACATTTCGGCAATGGCATCGCGACCGACATCATTAATCACATCGGACATATCGCCGTAGTATTCATAACCCTTACGTTTTTTAAAGTAGTCCTGGTTCATTTCGTAATGGTCGATCACACTCTGCCAGTAGCCGGTCATGTATTTATAGGCGGCTTCTTTGGCAACGTTTTCGTCTTCGTGGCAATAGGTCCAGCAGGCAGCTAATGGTGCCGGTGGATTTGTGCCATGCACCTTATTAAATAACTCGCTGTAGCGGGCGATATCAACGGCCACTTCTTCCCAGGGCTTGTGGGGAATTAGCAACAAGCCCAAACCCAGTTCAGCCATGCCAAGGATGGAATCGGGCGACATGGAGGCGGCATAACTGCGACCCTTGAAGCTCTTGATCGGTGCTGGGCGAATGGGCGCTTTCGGCTGCTTCACTAGCTCACCATCGAGTTCGCAGTAACCCTTCTCAAGACCTTCCAGCACCATTTTTGCCGATTCCATAAAGGTTCCCCGGGCATCACTCTGATTGAGCCCGAAGGTATCAAACTCAACGCGCGCCAGGCCGCGACCAAAACCGATAATCGAACGGCCATTCGACAGGTTATCGAGCATCGAAAACTGCTCGGCGACCCGCACCGGGTCGTGCCACGGCAGGATGACAGCCATGGAGCCGAGTTCTACTTTTTCCGTTTTACCGGCGATAAACGACAACCACTGGATAACATCGGGGCACATGGTGTAACCGGTAAAGTGGTGCTCTACCCCCCAAATTGAATCGTAACCCAGGGCTTCCGCCTGCGAGGCAATATGCACTTCGTGCTGGTACACATCGTGGTCGTTAAGGTTGTTCCAGGGGTTTTGAAAAATACAGGACAGTCCTACTTTCATTTTTTTATTTCCTTGTTAAGTCTATCGTCGCTATTTATTTTGGCTTTTATATAGCTGTGCTCTACTTTGAGTTTTTATCGGTCTGCAGACAAGGGCACCGCCAATCTCGACCCGAGGGTATAGCGTAGCTACCCTCAAGTAAAGTCGAGCCACAGGTAATAGCCCCTATAGGATAAGGATTAACAAACGATTTTGGCGTAGGAAAGGCGGGGTATTAGACCCCATTGACTGAGGCCCTGGACAAGTGAGCGGGGGTAATCGGCACAAATAGGTAAGAGGGTCCCACCTATGGCAAGGCTTGAATCGTGTTTGGAACTTAACGAATGGGGGAAATCGCCAGAGCTTACCTTTCCGGTAAAAAACACACGACGCGGTTACGCCCTTCTTTTTTTGCCATATAAAGGGCTTTATCACTTTGATCGAGCAGAGCATCGTAGCTTTCGATACCCTCATAATATTCACTTAAGCCCAAACTGGCGGTCACTGGTATAACATGTTCGTCGTGGTAGACGG
>Ga0105358_10001995_pt1 | contig 10897 bp, 8 predicted proteins | sample GOMGulsemesocosm_5_FD_83509 | JGI IMG/M metagenome (GOLD analysis project Ga0105358, IMG submission 83509) | Methane-oxidizing microbial communities from mesocosms in the Gulf of Mexico - GOM15C Gulf of Mexico | ecosystem: Environmental > Aquatic > Marine > Cold seeps | place: Gulf of Mexico...
GCATCGTGTTGCGCAATCTCTTCGTCGAGTTCGCCGTCGATCCAGGCGCGCATAGTGCCACGCAGAATGCCGAAAAACTGCCGTGCGGTTGTTGGCACCTCGGCACTGGGGTCGTGGCGTCGGGCATACATCGCCATAATGGGGCGGAAGTGAAATTCATTAAAGCCGGCATCAACCGTCGATTCCAGGCTTTGCCCCAGGCCTTCTTCGATACCCGCGAGGGTTTGTTTGTGGCGGCGCATATCGCCGGTAATGATGCGATCAAAGCGCAGGTTTTGTTGGCGGTAATGTTCGCCCAGCCAGATGGCCTGCTGTTGGCCGAGGTCCGATAGCTGGTCGTAGATCTTGGCACCGAGAGAGGCCTGACCGTGGCGGACAAAATATATTTCGCTCATAGAACACCCTTATTTCAGGCGAGGGAGAATATATCAGCACTGGTGATTTATAAAACAATATTTCACCGCTCGACCAGGCACCTCCGTGAGAAGATTTTGAGTGCGGCTTGCCCTTATCGCTAAAGTGGCCAATAACATTGGCTGCTAGATAGTATTAGATTAGAATTGCAGGTCAATTTGAGCTTATAGATCAGAGAGTTATTAGCCATGCGGGTGTTGTTGCAACGCCATTCCCCCTCTACTGTGACTAGGCACCTGGTTTCTGGCCGCGGCTGGCTATGGCGCGGCTGTTAGCGAAGTGGCTGTGTTGGGTGATATGCCCGGCATCAGTATTGCCAGTCGTTTCGACCCGCCTCTCAATCGAGCTCCGGTCAGTGTCATCATCATTGATCGCGTACTATTCGATAGTCATGTGCGCGCCGGTGCAGGATAGCGGCACCGCCAGTAGCTATACCAGGGGTGCGGAGCCTACATGCAATAATAGGGCATTCTCCAGAACATGGGTGCAGACAATGGATGTAACAAAGAAAAATGGATTTTAGATGTCGCCTGTTGGTTTAGATCGACAAAACCTTTATGGCGCTTTAACGTGGACGATCGCTTGAAAGCATGACGCGGGGGTGTTGGCAAAAATTGAGCAGCAACTATCCTGGGCGATTATTCGTCTGTTTTATGCTGTCTACACTGCCGCTGTTTGCGAGTGCCGCCGGGCCGCCTATAACGGTGCTGCTGTCGGGCCAGCAGTCCTACTATCAAGAGGTGTCGGACGTCTTTGTACAGGCCTTGGCAGCTCCGCCCGGTGGGCTAGCTGTGATGCAACTTTCTGGCCTCGATCAAACCTCACAATTAGCGCCAGAAACGACGGTGGTCGCCGTTGGCTCGCGGGCCAGTGAGTTCGCCCTGCAACATTTTGCCGGTGCCGATATTCTCAGCTTGCTGATGCCTGTGGCGGCGTGGGATGAGCTTTGCGCTCGATACCCCGGGACGGGGCGGCGCGCGGCGGTGGTGATTGATCAGCCTCTGGAACGCTCATTGGTGCTGGGTCAATTACTGGTGCCGAGTGCGCAGCGGGTGGGTGCGGTGTTTGGCCCCGTTTCGGTGGTGAGTCAGCCCCAGTTGCGGACCGCCGTCGAGAATCGGGGCATGGCCTTGGTCTCTGCCGAACTGGATGGCGATGATAACCCGATCGGTGTGCTGACCCCCCTGGTGCAAAAATCAGAGCTGTTTATCGCGGTGGCCGATCGCTCTGCCTTTAACAAAAGTGTCGCCAAATGGTTGCTCTACTTGAGCTTTCGACAAAAAGTTGCAGTGATCGGCTTTTCCCAGTCCTATGCCAAGGCCGGTGCTCTTGGTGCCGTCTATACCAGCCCGGAAAACATTGCTCACCATGGGGCCGAGTTACTCGCTAGCCTGTTGGTCTCGAAAGATGAAGCGTCGGCAGCGCGTTGGCGCACCTATTATCCCCATTACTACACCCTGGCCATTAACCGGGAGGTGGCGAGAGCGCTGAATATCGCCGTGCCCGATTTGCCTGTTCTGTATCGCGACTACCAGTCTGCACTTGAGGTGAACCCGTGATGGCGCGTTTGTGGCGATTCTTTACCCAGACCCTGAATGGACGCTTGCTGTTGCTGACGTCGGGACCTTTGATTTTGCTGGCGGTGTTATTAACGGCCAGTAGTCTTTCTGATGAGCACTTCGATGTGCAGCGTGAGTATCAGGATGCCGGTATTGCCGTGGCCACTTATTTGGCGACGACCTCAGACTTCGCCCTTTATTCGGGTAACGTGCAGCTGCTGGGTACTCTCGTGGGGTCGATGTCCGACCTGGTGCAAATCGATGCCGTTATCTTTTTAAATGTTAAGCGAGAGGTGCTGGTTTCATCCTTTCCAGGGCAAGCCCCCTGGTCTGCCCTGCTACCCGGCAGTATTGGCCTGGCCCCCCTGTCGCTGGAAGGGCGGCTCTATATTGAAAGACCCGTGGTGATCTCGGGTGTGGATATTGAAGACTACGACGATACCTCCGAGTCGCTGGATGCCTCCGCCGCCGTCACTGGCTGGGTCATTGTGGTCGTTGATATGTCGGCGGTAGCAGCGGAGAGTCAGGCTATTTTGCTGCGCAACGGCGGTATGGCGGTCGGTTTATTGGCTCTGGTTTCCCTGTTGTCGTATATTCTCGGTAGCGGCTTGTTAGCGCCGCTGACCTCCTTGCAGGCCACCGTTGAGGCGATTGAGGGGGGTGATTTGGAGGCGCAGGTCGAGGCGACGGGTGTTGAAGAGCTGGCGGCGCTGGGCCGAGGCATCAACTTTATGGCGCAAGCCATTGCCGATAGCCAGCGGGGTTTGGAGCAGCGCGTCAGTAGTGCCACATCGCGCCTGCGTATGTTGCTCGAAGACTTACAGATGAAAAATCTGGAGCTGGAAGAGGAGCGCGAGAAAGCGGAAGAGGCGAACCGGGCGAAAAGTGATTTTCTGGCGCGCATGAGCCACGAGTTGCGCACCCCACTAAACGCAATACAGGGCTTTGTACGCCTGTTGGAGCAGTCGGGCCTGGACGCTTCGGAGCAGCAATATTGTGCGATTATTGAGCAAGCCTCCGAGCAGTTACTGCTGTTGATTAACGATATTCTCGAGCACGCCCGTTTACAGTCGGGTGCGATGGCGCTGGATATTCAGCCTCTTGAAATAGTCGCTTGTATTGAAAACCCGGTGCGGCTATTGGGGCCTTCTGCCTACGAAAAGAACGTTGAAGTTATTATCGACGTCGACCCCGCGCTGCCAGTGTTTCTCTACGGTGATTCGTTGCGCCTGCGTCAGGTGGTGTCCAATCTGGTGGCCAATGCCATAAAGTTTACCGAGCGCGGTCATATTCTGGTGCGGATCAGTAATGGGGGGGTGAGCGACGATCAGCTCACTTTGGTACTGGCGGTGGAGGATACGGGCATCGGCATGTCGGCGTCGCAGCAGGAGACAATCTTTGAGGCCTTCACCCAGGCCGATACCACCATTACTCGCCGCTTTGGCGGCACAGGGCTGGGCTTGTCGATTGTACAAACACTGGTTGCCCTGATGGACGGTGAAATCACCCTGCACAGCGAGGAATCCGTCGGCACGACCGTGCGAGTGAGCTTGCCTCTGGCCTTGCAAACCGGCCGTCGTGCGCTACATCCTTTGAGCACGCCAATAGCTGTGTTCGACCCGCAGCCGGTATCGCGCCAGGCCCTGGGGCACGCGATGCAACGCATGACCGAAGACCTGCGCTTGTACGCAGATTTTGAGGTGTTGATAAAAGACCTGGTGATGCGCGATATTGAGGCCGTTATAATGAGCCTGCCGATCAGTGGTTTTGAGTATTCCTTGAGCGATATGCTGGTGCGCCTGCGGGAATTTACCCCGGTGCCGATCTTCGTCTTCATGCCGTTGCGGGGGCTGCGCGGCAAGGCGGCATTCAATATAAGCGGTATTGATGTTCTGGGTATTACCTATCTTGCCAAACCCTGGGCGACAACAGAGTTTTACACGACCTACAACATCTTAAAGCATGGCTCCCCCGTTGGCTCGGGCAACTTGGCCCCCTTGCAGGGCGTTAAGGTGTTGGTCGCAGAGGACAATGATTTTAGTCGCTTGCTGTTGTCGACCCTGCTCGAAAAGGCGGGGTGTGAGCTACAGGTCGTAGAGAACGGACGCCAGGCGCTGGCACTTTGCGAGCAGAGTCGCTTTGATCTACTGGTTTTCGACGTGCATATGCCGGAGCTCAATGGCATTGATGCGCTGGTTGAGATCAGAGCATCGGGCGGCCTGAACGCCACTGCCCCTGCTGTGCTTCTCACGGCCGATGTACTACAGCACGAAGAGCGGCTGGTGAGTCTGCCCGGGCGCAATAAAATGATGCACAAGCCCTTCGACAATGCGCGGCTTGTCGACTTAATGCTGGAGTTATTAGATAGACAGCCAAACCGGCTACCCCTGCCTGCCATAGCGACGCGGCGCATACCTCTGCAACAATTTTTCCAGGAGGTGGACAAACTGCTGACCAGTGCTGTCAGCGCTTATCAGGAACGAGATATCGAGGTGTTGCGTGAAGCTATTCACCAGCTACTCGGCATTGCGGGTGTTTTCAAACAGGGCGAGCTGGAAAAGCAGGTGCAGGCCTTACATACCCTGGTTAAAGAAGAGGATGCCTGGGTCGGCGATGCCCTGCAGGCGGTAGAAGAGGAGCTTGCCCGCCTCAAAGTTGAAGCGGGCGACGAGCTGGCTTAAGGCTTAACTCAGTACCCGCAGCCGTATCACGCCGTCGACGGCGGCGATGGCGGCGACAATAGCGTCACTGGGCTGCTGCTCGACGTCGATAATATTGTAGGCAATATCATTGCGGCTTTTATTGAGCAGATCGATGACGTTGTTATTACTGTCGGCGAGAATACCCAGCACATTACCGAGTACCTTGGGTACATTGTCGTTGCTAAAGGTGATGCGATAGCCCTTGCTGCGGGCCATGGCGATGGGTGGGAAGTTGACGGAGTTTTTGATATTGCCGTTTTGCAGAAACTCCATCAGCTGATCGGCGGCCATAATGGCACAGTTTTCTTCGGCCTCTTGTGTGCTGGCACCAATGTGCGGTGTCAAAATCACATCGGCTCTGCCCAGCAGGTCGGGGGTGGGGAAGTCGGCGATATAAGCACCGAGTTGTTTGTCATCGAGAGCGGCGACGAGTGCGCTGGTGTCGACGATTTCTTCACGGGCAAAATTGAGCAGCGTGGCACCGGGCTTAAAGCAAGGCAGGGTTTCGGCGTTAATCATGTGCCGAGTCGCTTCAATGGCGGGTACATGCAGGCTGACAAAATCGGCGTTGGCCAGCAGGCTTTGCAAATTGTCCATTTTGCCGATAGCACTCGACAACTGCCAGGCGGCTTCGACAGAAATGGCCGGGTCATAACCGATCACCTTCATGCCCAGTTCCAATGCCATATTGGCGACATTGGCACCAATGGCCCCGAGGCCGACAACGCCGAGGGTCTTGCCCTGTAATTCGCTACCGGCAAAACGCTTTTTCTCTTTTTCGAGCAATTTGGACATCTCGCTAGCATCAGTCATGTCGCTTAGCGACTGGGCATAGTTGATGCCGCCAATAATGTCTCGAGAGCCGAGCAACAAACTCGCGGCAACCAGCTCTTTTACGGCATTGGCATTAGCGCCGGGGGTGTTGAAGACCACCACGCCTTTGCTTGAGTAGTCGGCAACCGGGATGTTGTTGACACCAGCGCCGGCGCGGGCGATGGCGACCAGACTTTCGGGGATGTCTTCGCCGTGGAGTTTATGGCTGCGCAGCATAAAGGCATCGGGCTGGGCGAACTCGCTGGCGATTTCGTAACTCTCGCGGGGGAAACGGTCGAGACCCTTGCTGGAGATTTGATTGTAAGTGCGGACTTTGTACATGGGCTTTCCTTTATGTGAGCCGTGCTATGAGGCTGTTGTGCTGCTTTAAACTCGTCAATCTGAGCTATCAATTAGGCTTGGCTGATTTGCTCATAAGCCCAGGTAAGCCAGGGCATTAGCGCTTGCAAATCACTTGCTTCAATCGTTGCACCACACCAAATACGCAGGCCGGCCGGGGCATCGCGGTAGGCGCCGATATCAAAGGCAACGCCCTCGTTATCGAGCAGTTTGGCGAGGGCTTTTACTTGCTCGGCCTCTAGGCTGAGGGTCAGGCAAACACTGGTGTTGGAGCGGGTGGCTTGTTCTTGGGCGAGAAAGTCAATCCAGTCGTTGGCGGCAACAAAGTCTTCAATCACGCGGAGGTTAGCTTGCGAGCGTGCAATGCTGGCCTCGACACCACCAATGGCACGTACCCAGTCCAGCGCGTCGAGATAATCGGCCACACAGAGCATCGAGGGCGTATTGATGGTTTCGCCTCTGAAAATACCCTCGTTCAACTTCCCCTTTTTGGTCATGCGGAATATTTTTGGCAGAGGCCAGGGTGGAGTATAAGTTTCGAGACGCTCAACAGCGCGGGGGCTGAGTATTAACATGCCGTGAGCACCTTCGCCACCGAGCACTTTTTGCCAGCTAAACGTAACCACGTCGAGCTTGTGCCAGGGTAGCTCCATGGCGAAAACAGCGGAGGTGGCATCGCAAATAGTCAGGCCAGTGCGCTCATCGCTAATCCACTCGCCGTCGACCACTTTGACGCCCGAGGTGGTGCCGTTCCAGGTAAGCACGGTGTCGTGCTCAGGGTTGGCGAGTGACAAGTCGGGCAGCAGGCCGTAGTCGGCGCGGTGGGCGGTGACATTGTCGAGTTTGAGCTGGTTAGTGATGTCGCCAACCCAGCCCTCACCGAAGGATTCCCAGGCAAAAATATCGACCGGTTTAGCGCCGAGTAGCGACCACAGGGCCATTTCCACGGCACCGGTGTCGGAAGCGGGTACGACGCCAACGCGATAACCTTCGGGCAGGCCGAGTAATTCGGCGGTGTCCTCGCAGGCGCGGGCCAATGCTTTCTTGCCAATGGCTGAGCGGTGAGAGCGTCCCAGGGTCGAGATATCGAGTGCGTCAACATTGTAGCCGGGCCGCTTGCTGCAAGGCCCGGAAGAGAAATTCGGGTTTGCCGGTTTTACGGAGGGCTTGTTTGCTGGGGCTGTCATGGCGATTCCTTCAGAGAGTTTCTCGCTGGCAAAGCCAGCGGCGTGCGCGAAAAGGCGGCAATTTTACTGCTCAGCAGCCCCCTTGCATAGGGCTGCGTATAATGCTCCCGTTTATATCAATGATGAAGGTTCTGGAGAGGCGGGGTGCCCTATAATGACAGGCTACCTCTATCGATGCAGGCAGGTATTGATAGACTAACTTTTTATTTAATCTATAGGAAACATAGAAAAACCATGAGTGATTATCCGGAGAAAACCTGTGAAATTGGCAACCTTGTACGCCACCCCAAGTCTGTTGCCGCCGTGCGCAGCGGCCAGAAGACCCAGCAGCGCCGCGATGGTGTTTACGCCTACCCCGGGGAGAGCTTCGAGTTGGAAGGGGACGTGTTTGACGTGGTGTCCCTCGAGCGTCAGCGCCTTGGCGATATGAGCGATGCCGATGCCCGGGCCGAGGGCTATCCCGCCCTCGAAGTCTACAAGCAGATAATCCTCAGCATGCACGACGGCATGACCTGGAATGAAGACGACCTGGTTTGGGTGCACCAGTTCACAAAACAAGGTAGCTAAACGTTCGCCTTAGCTGCTCACCTACGGGCAGCTAATCCCTTTATTTATACCGCTCATCCCCCGTCATTGAATAATTAGAGATAAGAGGCCTGTTGTAGAGATGGGCGGGCCAGTCAGGCCTGTTAGTCAGGGATATAATCGAGTTCCCCAGCTGTTTTCCCCGTCGCTTGAAAGTGGATGACTTGCGAACGCTATCAATGTTTACAGCTGAAACAATTGCTATCGTGCAAGGGAATTAATCGATGAATAGAGAAAATGTACAGTAAACAGGCTTCAGGCCAGCAGGGCTTTACCCTCGTCGAGTTGTTGATTGTGATTGCAATTATCGCAATCTTATTATCTCTTGCAGCACCCTCGTTCAATGAATTCTTTGAAAAAAATCGTCTTAAACGTGCTGCCGAAGAGGTTTATGGTCTTGTGACGAAGGCTCGGGCGGAAACTGTAATCCGTGATGCGGATATGACGGTTGCAGTTGATACAGCTACTTGGTGCCTGGGCTATGCCGCTACGCCAGGGTGCGATTGTACGCTGGCGGTGGGTGAGGCAGCTTCTTGTTCTGTGTCCGTTGCAGGTACACCTGTATTACAGGTGGTTGATGCATCGAGTTTTAGTGGGGTTGATATTGATAACGGTTCAAATGACTCGACCTTCATGTCTGTCCAAGGCACAGCTGATGGTGGAAATATCCATTTGAAGACTGATGGCGGCTGGGAATTAAAAGTAATCGTGAGCGGTATGGGGCGAGTGAGGATATGTGCGCCGGTAGATAGCACGTCGACCATGGGGTATGCAGAGTGTTAAGTCGAGAAAGGTCATCATTAGCCGTTAACGAACGAGGGGTCAGTCTCGTTGAGCTATTAGTCGGTCTCGTTGTTGGTAGCCTGATTGTTGCGGGTGCAATTACGGTATTTGCCAAGATTAGTTTTTCCGGGCTAGAAAACGTCCGCATGGTCCGGCTTAACGAGCAATTGCGCAGCACTCTCGGCACGATTCGTCGGGAAATTCAACGCGCGGGTTATGTTGATGCCTGGCCTGCAGGTGCAACGGAGATCGGCGACTTATTGAGTGATCAGATGAGTAGCTTCGGCTTCATTCAACTGGGTGGTAATTGTGCCGATAGCGATGGCGATGGCGCCGATGAGTGTGACTGCATAACGTACAGCTACGATGTCTTGGAGGACGGCGATTATGGTTTTACTGATATGTTTGCTTTTCAGCTGAATGATTCAGCGGTCGAAAGAGATACCAATATGGCGGTTTGCCCAGGCGGCGTGATGCTAGGTAGCGGCTGGCAGGCGATCACCGATGATGAGGTGATCATAGACGTTTTAACCTTTGAACTAGACCCAGACTCTACCATCGTGGAGCTGAACGATGGTGTTGGCAATGACGACGGCACTTGTGAGTCGGGTGAGGCCTGTTTGGCACGGCGCAAAATTAATGTGGTGCTGGAGGGCAGCCTGGCGGCGGACTCCGACTTTACGATTCACCTGCGAGACGAAATTAAAGTTAAAAACGACCATTACTACACCATGCCCTAGTGGTGAGTGGTAAAAGATAAAAGTAGGAAGGGTGACTATGAATACTCAGCAGAGTAATACGCAACGAAGTAAAACTCCCATTATTAAGGCAATGCCCAGTAATAAGCAGCGCGGAGCAATCGCGTTGATTATTACCGTGATTCTGGTGGTGATCGCCAGTTTAAGCTCACTGGTTGTGAATAAATCGGCCATAGAAGAACAGAAGCGCAGTGGTATCGACCTGCGTAACAAGGAGGTCTATGCGGCGGCCAATGGCGCGCTGGAGTACGGCGTTTACGAGTTAATGCGCTTGTACAATGACAAAAACCTTGATGGCTCAATGAACGAAGATACACCTGCATGGGATGTTGTGACTGCGGGCGGTATCGCAGCGGCAAGCTATGACCCTTATGGCGATGATTCAGTGACAACCTTGGTTCAGGGTATCGATGCCTTTACTCCTGCGATCACCTATACCCTGCTAACTGCTGAAAATGAGCAACCGGCAGTGATAGAAATAACCGCCCCGGTTGTGGGTGTTGCAGAAACCCATGTCACCAAAACGGTCAGTGTTCGGGTGTTGAGGGAAAACCTGGGCACGCCTTCTATGTTTAATGGGCCGCCCTTGATTGTGGAGGACTGTATAGACCCAGGCGCAGTGACCGGTACCCCCGATATCACCAGCGATGGCGTGGCCATTGGTACGATAACGGGCGATAGTGCTAATGACAATTGTATAGACCCTGGGCACTTTGACATTACCGGGGGCGGAGCTATTGGTGAGCCAGTTAGCGCCAATCCTAATTTGGACCTCTTCACGTCAATGTTTGGCGGTATTAGTGTGGAGACACTGCAAGAGGCGGCGGAGGTCTCGGGCAATGTTTATTTTATAACAAGCACGAGTCCCTGGAGTACTAACCTGGGCTCTCTTGACAGCCCCGTTATACTTTATTTTGCCGAGGAGGCAGAATGCCCTTCGATTAACGGTGGGGCAATTATTTATGGCCTGGTTTATTACGCCACCCCAGAGGGGGGCTGTACAAACCCGGGTACGGGCAATACGAAAATCTTTGGCACCATGGCTTTTGAGGGTGATTTGAAAAAATTCAACTCGAATATTGAGCTGGTTAAAGTCGACTATTCGAGTGCAGACGGTAATGATGTTTCGGTTTCCCTCATCACCGTGTTACCGGGTTCCTGGCGTGATTTTTAAGGAGTAGTCGTGATGAAAAAAGCAAATATAGGCTTCACAAAACAAGGCCTGGGGCGCGAAAGGGGCTTCACTTTATTGGAGGCACTGATTGCCTTTGTGGTTTTGGCTGGTGGTTTATTGGCGGCTTTTCGCTTTCACAGCACCACCCTGTCGGTGACGGCCGAGTCTAAGGTGCGCGCTCAGGCCACCGCGCTTGCGGAGCTGAAGCTGGAAGAATTGCGCAATTTTCAGAGCATTACCGATTTCAATGCCATTGTAGTCGATGGCAGTGGACTGGGTGATCATGTGGACGTTGACTATGCGGCGGACTTTACTTTGGCCTGGGATAGGATTGAAGCCTATGGGGATAACCCGCGTCAGGTGGACGTAACAGTCTCGTGGGCAGATAGAGATGGTAGCGACCAGGAGGTTATCCTGTCCTCGATCATCTGGCGTAACGAGCCTGTTGATGGTGCTTCTAGTCTGGCACTGGCGCTCAGTGTTGGCGGCGACCCCACCGAGGGTTTTGGGGATTCTGATGGCAACTTAATTGATGGCGGGGGTAGTGGCAGTCCTGGCGGTA
>Ga0105358_10002001_pt1 | contig 10884 bp, 10 predicted proteins | sample GOMGulsemesocosm_5_FD_83509 | JGI IMG/M metagenome (GOLD analysis project Ga0105358, IMG submission 83509) | Methane-oxidizing microbial communities from mesocosms in the Gulf of Mexico - GOM15C Gulf of Mexico | ecosystem: Environmental > Aquatic > Marine > Cold seeps | place: Gulf of Mexico...
GGCTGGTTTCTAGGTTTTTAATACCTGTGTAGATGACTTTTTCACCGGAGACACGCACCTTTCGCTCAGCAACCAACCTCAGGGCGAGCGGATAAATTCGATGTTCTTCTTTTAAAACACGTGCTTGCAGTTCATCGGGCGTATCCGTTGGTAAAACAGGTACGCAAGCTTGCACAATAATGGGGCCTTCATCCATTGCAGGGCGTACATAATGGACACTACATCCATGAAATTTGACGCCCGCTTCGATGGCGCGCTCGTGCGTGTGCAACCCTTTAAAGGACGGTAATAATGCGGGATGTATATTGATCATACGGTCTTTCCATTTCTGGACAAAGCCGTCTGTTAACAAACGCATGAAACCAGCAAGGCAGATCATATCTACTTTTTCGCTGCTGAGAACTTGGTCTAAGGCATCTTCAAAAGTTTCGCGACTGTCGTAATCTTTATGGTTAACAACAGTTGTCGCAACACCTGCTTTTTTTGCACGTTCCAGACCAAAGGCTGTGGGCACATTGGAAATCACACGTACAATTTCAGCAGGGGAATTTTCATCGGCGCACATATCCAGCAATGTTTGCAGGTTACTGCCACCGCCGGATATAAGGACGGATACTCTTAATTTTGCCATGTCTCGATACCTGCGATCTCAACCAATTCAGCTGCATTGCGTTCAACAACGTGACCAATGGTGCTGACGGTTTCGTCGCCATCTTCAAGAATTTTAGTCAATGCAGCTGCTTTATCAGCATCCACAATCACAACCATGCCAATACCGCAGTTAAAGGTACGTGCAAGTTCTAAATTGGCAATACCGCCCGCTTTACCCAACCAAGAAAAGACCGCTGGTAATTTCCATGTTGAGGCATCGATATCAACGCCTAAACCTTCAGGTAAAACCCGTGGAATATTTTCAACCAAGCCACCACCGGTGATATGGGCAAGCGCATTAACACCACCCGCTTTAATCGCGGCAAGTGTGCTTTTGACATAGATTTTAGTAGGGTCTAACAATGCTTCTGCAAGGCTACGAGAAGGATCAAACGGGGCTGGTGCATCATAAGCAAGGTTTGATGCCTCGACAACGCGGCGCACGAGTGAGAAACCGTTGGAATGCAGGCCATTAGAAGCCAGACCTAAAATAACGTTACCCGCTGTTACACCAGAACCTGTAAGTTCATTTCCGCGTTCAACCGCGCCGACACAAAAACCAGCAAGGTCATAATCGCCTTCTGAATACATGCCGGGCATTTCAGCTGTTTCGCCACCAATTAATGCACTGCCTGCTTGAACGCAGCCTTCGGCAATGCCTTTGATGATATCGCGCCCAGCAGCCACATCCAGCTTGCCTGTCGCGTAATAATCCAAGAATAGAAGAGGTTCAGCACCTTGGACAACCAAATCGTTAACACACATGGCGACAAGGTCGATTCCGACGGTGTCATGTTTATTCGCAAGGATGGCGACTTTTAATTTTGTACCAACACCATCCGTACCCGAAACCAAAATCGGATCTTGGTAACCAGCTGCGCGCAAATCAAAAAATGCACCAAAGCCGCCAAGACCATCCATAACGCCGGGGCGTTTGGTGGCTTTTGCCAATGGTTTAATTTCGTCAACTAAATTGTTGCCAGCGTCAATATCAACGCCTGCGTCTTTATAGGTAAGACCTTTTTGATCGGACATGACCCAACCTTCATAGTAATGAACAGAATTAGAGCGTCTAACATACACGATGTTGGACGCCCCGAACATACTGTATCACGCTGAGTTTGCAATGAAGAAAACAAAAATGCAGCGGCAAACTGTTTTTTTTAATTAAATATCTTATTTGGCACGTGTATCAAGCGATTTAAAAACCGATGATGAGGAATGCAGGATATAATATATGGTTCCGATACACTTGGTTGAAATTCACATTTCCAACCAAGTGACAAAGGTCTTTATATCATGCTTAAAACCCACAGCAGTCTGGATTATTAGCGTTTTTCACCGGGGTGCATGCTTTCTAAGGCAGAACCAATGTTATTCCATACGTTTTCTGTTTCACCAGAGCCGCAACGACCTAGGTGATGTTTGTAGGTTTCAACAGCTTTTGAATGGCCAAGTTCATCAACTAAATGTTCAGCAATTTCTTTAGGGCTTACGCTCATTTGCATGGGGGATCTCCTGCTATAAGATGAGTTTCAAAATAGGATCGTTAACTTTTATTACACCATAATAGTGTTATGCTGCACTGCGAGAGTCAAATGTCAGTTCAATGAAGGAAATGTGACAGGGGAGTGATATGTGCCAATTGCTTGCATCTCTTTGTCAAACAGGGCAAAAATAAGTAAAATAATGATTTTGGTTACGAGGAAATAATGATCAAAAAGACACTGGCTATCTGTTTTATTACTGTAATATTGAATGGTTTTATGAGCGGCCATAAAACAGTATCCGCATCTGATGTATTTGAAATTAAGGGCATTTTTGTTGATGTGACAGATAAAAATGTTACGCAAGCTCGTAAAAAAGCGTTGCGAGAAGGCGAGGCGCGCGCATTTGATATTTTAATGAAACGCCTGACGATGCAAGCAGACCATGGTTTTTTACCATGGCTAGAACCAAAAGATCGAGCACAGCTTGTGCGTGACTTTTCTGTTTCGGGTGAAAAAACATCGGCTGTACGTTACCTCGGCACCTTAAGTTATCATTTTAAACCAGATGCGATTCGCCGTTTGTTAAAATCGCGCGCGATCCCTTTTGCAGAAACATTCAGTAAACCTGTTTTGATCTTACCTTTATATGACAATGGCGGGACACAATCATTATGGGATGAACCAAATCCATGGAGTGCGGCTTGGAGTAATCTATCGACAACGAGCAATGGTCTTGTTCCTTTGGCTTTACCCTTGGGAGATTTGGCAGATATTTCTGGCGTGTCGGCTGTACAGGCTGCAACGGGGGATGAAGCTGCCTTACGCAATATGGCAAATCGTTATGGAACCAACGGTGTTGTGGTTGCGCAATTGATTGTTGCCGGGCGTGATTTGGAAAATATGCCCAATGTTATTGACCTTGTCATCAATCGTTTTGGAGGCAAAAAAACAGGTAGAAGCACGATTCTCGGCATTTCTATAACCGATGAAGAAACCACAGAAATTTATTTACAACGGGTTGCGGGGCTGGTTTCCAGTACAGTTGAAGAAGGCTGGAAGAAAGACAATATTTTACAGTTCGGACAAACGGGTGTTTTACCTGTAAATTTAACGATTGCGGGGCTGCCTGAATGGTTGAATGTGAAAAAGAGGCTGAACGAAGTTGCTGTTGTACGTAAAATTGAGTTGGCTTTGCTATCACGTGACACGGTTCAACTTAATTTACATTTTATTGGTGATTTAGATCAATTAATCGGATCGTTGCGCCAAGTAGATCTTGATTTAACCGTGGCTGGGGAAAGCTGGTCTTTGATTAATTTAGGCGAAGGCAGCCGTTCGTGAACCAACGGATTTTGGCACATATCCCAAATATGATTACGCTGGGGCGTATTTTATGCGTACCCGTTATGATTTGGCTGATTTTAAAACATGATTTTAATGCAGCATTTTGGCTTTTTATAATTGCAGGGATCAGCGATGGAGTGGATGGCTATCTTGCAAAGGTCATGAATGCTCGCACAAAGGTTGGTGCCTTTTTAGACCCGATTGCAGATAAATTTTTACTGGTGAGCTGTTTTATTTTTTTGGGTGTGCAGGGTTTGTTGCCTTTATGGCTGGTTATCATGGTGGTCTTTCGCGATGTGTCTATTGTTGTTGGGGCAGGCTTGATTGAACTTTTGACGCATAATTTGAAAATGGAACCCCATATGAGCAGTAAAATTAATACGGTTGTACAAATTTTACTGGTTTCATGTGTACTGGCTGTGCATGGTCTTGAATTGAATGAGATGTACCGGATTGCGGACGGACTTGTTTATTTATCCGCAGTGACGGTTATTTTTTCTGGCGTGATGTATTTATACTATTGGGGCAAGGCCATGGGCCAACCGCATGAGGAAGAAAAAAGATGACTGCGACAAAACAAATCCGGACTTGGATCATCAGCTTGCTGGTTTTTATCATTTTACTTTATGTCTTGCGTGGTGTGTTAACGCCTTTTATTGCGGGAATGGCGGTTGCCTATTTTGTTGACCCAATTGCAGATAAATTGGAAGAATGGGGAATGTCGCGCACGGCGGCAACGGCCTCTTTAACATTCGCATTTTTCGTTATCGCGCTTGGCGGGCTTTCGGTTCTATTGCCTGCCTTAACATCGCAAGTTACGGGTTTTGCAAGCCGTGTTCCTTTATATTTTGCTCAGTTACAAACTTGGGCAGAACCATTATTGGCACAAATTCTGTCAGGCATGTCTGAAAATGATTTTAAAGAATTAACCGGAAGCGCTGCATCTGTTGCAAAACATGCCCTAGGCGCGTTTAGCAACATTGTTCAACGTCTGATCAGCGGTGGATCTGTCTTGGTGAATTTGGTTACCTTGATTGTTCTAACGCCTTTAGTGACTTTTTATATGTTGCGCGATTGGGATGTATTGGTCGCACGCATTGACAGTTGGTTACCGCGCAAACACGTCAGTGTCATTCGTGAACAATGTAAGCTGATTGATGAAACGCTTGCCGGTTTTGTGCGCGGACAAGCTTCTGTCTGTTTTATCCTTGGTACTTTTTACGCCATAGGGCTTTCTATTTTAGGACTTGAATTTGGTCTATTGGTTGGTTTGGGAGCTGGCCTTATTTCGTTTATTCCATATTTTGGCTCGATCGTTGGTTTTGGGGTTTCCATGGCGATTGCGGTTACGCAATTTTCTGATATGACACAAATCGGCTTGGTTGCAGGTGTCTTCGTTGTTGGGCAGGTTTTAGAAGGTAACTTTCTCACACCAAAACTCGTAGGCGAAAAGGTGGGGCTGCATCCGGTTTGGGTTATTTTTGCTTTAATGGCAGGCGGTGCTCTGGCTGGTTTCACGGGGGTCATGCTGGCTGTTCCCATTGCGGCCGTTATTGGGGTGTTGGTTCGTTTCGGGCTTGCGCAATACCTTAAAAGTGCGCTTTATAGCGACACACCTTCTGATCAGACGTAAGAGCATTTACTAACGTGTCTATTTTCAATCAACTTCCCTTAGAATTTGACCACCGGGCAGCAATGTCCGGGGATGATTTTTTAGTGGCCCCCTGCAATCATGAAGCCGTTGCATGGCTTGATCGCTGGCCGGATTGGGGCGCGCCTTTTGTGGTGATCTATGGACAGAAAGGCTGTGGCAAAACCCATTTAGCCGAAGTTTTTCGCCAAGCGACCGGTGCAAACCTTTTGAAACTTGAGGGCCGTATTGACCCTTATGAAATCATGGCTGGGGCTAAAACAGGGGTTCTGGATGATGTAGAGGCTATGCTGGATACGCAAGGTTCTGAACAGGCCTTATTCCATTTATATAATTTTGCTAAAGAAAACCAACTGTGCATTTTAATGACGTCACGTCTTGCACCGGCGCAATGGTCTCTTTCCTTACCTGATTTGAAATCTCGACTGGGGGCTGTCCCCGTGGTGGAAATATCAAACCCGGATGATACTTTGATGGAAGCTGTGTTGGTTAAACTGTTTGCGGATCGTCAGCTTCAAGTAGAACGGGGTGTCATTGCCTATATGTTGGGGCGCATGGAACGTTCATTTTCGGCGGCGCAAAATTTAGTAAGTGAGATTGATCGCGAAGCGTTAGCTCAAAAACGAAAAATTACAGTGCCTTTGGTACGTGAAATTTTTCAAGACTGAAGTCCGTTTGCCTTAAGCTGGGCTTCAAAAGATCACGAAGTAAAAAAACAGGGGCACCTAAATATTTAGGTGCCCCTGTTTTTATATAACAATCTTAAAGAGTTTTATTCAGCAGTTTCAGTTTCTTCTGTAGAACCTGTGTCAACTTTGATTTTCTCTTTAGGAAGGTTTAATTTGATGTGAAGTTCACGAAGCTGTTCCATAGAAACTTCACAAGGTGCTTCCATCAATAAATCTTCAGCACGTTGGTTCATGGGGAAGGCGATAACTTCACGGATATTAGGTTCGTCCGCCAATAACATGATCATGCGATCCACGCCCGGAGCACAACCACCATGAGGAGGCGCGCCAAATTTAAAGGCACGCAACATGCCGCCAAATTCTTTTTCCACAACTTCAGGGCTGTAACCAGCCAAGCCAAAGGCCTTATACATGATTTCAGGTTTATGGTTACGAATGGCACCAGATGATAGTTCCGTACCGTTACAAACGATATCATACTGCCAAGCAAGAATATCCAAGGGTTCCATACTATCCAATGCATCCATACCACCTTGTGGCATAGAGAATGGATTATGAGAGAAATCAATTTTACCTGTTTCTTCATTCATTTCATACATGGGGAAATCAACAACCCAGCAGAAATTAAATTTGTTTTTATCCAACAGGTCTAATTCGTCACAAACACGTGTACGGACATGGCCCGCAAAGCTTGCTGCATCATGGTCAGACCCACATACGAAGAAGATCGCATCGCCATTTTTAATGCCAGTGGTTTCCAACAGCATTTTGATGCGGTCTTCGTCCAAGTTCTTTGCAATGGGGCCTTTACCCGTGCCATCTTCATTGATGGCGATATAACCAAGGCCACCTTTGCCTTCTTCACGTGCCCAGTTATTGAGCTTATCAAAGAAACTGCGTGGACGTGTTGCAGCACCCGGTGCAGGAATGGCGCGAACGACATTGCCTTTTTCGATCAAGCCAGCAAATAAACCAAAGTTTGATCCACGGAAAGCTTCTGTTACATCACAAATTTCAATGGGGTTACGAAGATCTGGTTTATCATTACCATACTTCATCATTGATTCTTTATAAGGAATGCGCGGGAAGGGGAAAGGAGTGACTTCACGACCATTACCGAATTTTGTGAATATTTCATGCATTACAGGTTCGATGGCAGCAAAGACATCGTCTTGTGTTGCATAAGCCATTTCAAAATCGAGCTGATAAAATTCACCAGGAGAGCGATCTGCACGTGCATCTTCATCGCGGAAACAAGGTGCGATTTGGAAATATTTATCAAAGCCAGAAACCATTAACAATTGTTTGAATTGTTGTGGCGCTTGCGGCAATGCATAAAATTTGCCCGGATGATTACGTGCAGGTACCAAATAATCACGCGCACCTTCAGGAGAAGAGGCTGTCAAAATAGGTGTTTGGATTTCCATGAAGTCTTGATCTGTCATCATGCGGCGCATTTCAGAGATGACTTTGGAGCGCAAGATAATGTTATTATGTACTTGTTCACGGCGTAAATCCAAGAAACGGTAGCGAAGGCGGATATCTTCGCCAGCTTCTGCATCGCCTGCAACTTGCATGGGCAGAACTTCGCATGTGGATTCTAAGATTAAGTCATCAATATAAACTTCGACTTGGCCGGTAGGTAAATCAGGATTGATTGTTTCTGCGCTACGCTTAACAACACGACCCGTGACGGTTAGGACACTTTCGACCCGTGCGTTTTCTGCAATCTTGAAAAAATCAGACGATGTATCGATCACACATTGGGTAAGACCATAATGGTCGCGTAAATCAATGAACAACAAGTTGCCATGATCGCGTTTACGGTGAACCCAGCCTGATAGGCGAATGGTTTCGCCATCGTTGTCTGTGCGTAATTCATTACATTTATGTGAGCGATAAGGATGCATCGGTTCCGTCTCTTTGCTTGGATTAAAATTCTGATCAAATTGAACAGCGCAAATCACACCGAAGTGGACCAAATGTCAAGAGTTTTGGTGTAATTGAACGCGATTATTTATACTTGGCGTGGATGGCTGAGAATGATCCGTCTGCCTTCATTTCTTTTAAAGTCTTGTTGAAACTTGTTTTAAGTATTTCAACATCGGGCCAAGATTTGCTGAAACAGAGATGGTATTGTTTTTGGCCCAGCGTGACATGTTCTGCCAGATGGCTAAGTCCGAGTTTGCTTAATGTATGATCCGCAAATTCTTGAATCGTTAAGAAAACGTCGACACGTCCCGCAAATAATTTTTTTAAAACAGTCGTATCGTCAGGTGAGGTATCGTATTTTTTCCCTATTTTATCCAAGGTTTTCATATGCGCATAACCTGCAACGCCACCAACGGATAAGTTTGGATATTTTCCCAAATCTGTAATTGTACGAATGTTGTATTTTTTGATATCAAAACCCTTGCGCACATAAAGAGCATCCGTGGCGGAGCTGATGGGCGAAGAGAGATGGAAGGTATTTCTTTTACCGGAACAAGAAAAAAGACCTGCAAATGTGCCAGCCGTCGTTTTTTGTAAAGCACGTTTCCAGGGCAAGAATTGGATTTCAAGTGGGACATCCATACGACGAAACGCTTCTGTAATGACTTCAAAATCGAAACCATGAAGCCCGTCATCTGGATTTTCTATTTCATAAGGCGGGTAATGAAGGGTGCCGAGAATAATTTTTTCTTGAGCATATGCATTTGTGCCTGCAAGGACGACGAAGGCTATAAATAATATGCATGAGAAAAAATATTTTTTCATTCTACATTCCTATTGCGATGGCTTTACGGACCAAATCAGGCAGGTTTGGCGCATCCATTTTACGCATAACTGTTGCACGATAAATTTCAACGGTGCGTGGACTTATGTCGAGTGATAAGGCAGCTTCTTTATTTGAAGCACCCTGGACAATCAAATGCATAACTTCGCATTCGCGTGGGGTGAGTTCATCAACTGTTTTTTTAACAATTGCAGTTTCTTCCGCAGAAGGTAAATTTGTTTGGGGCGTGTTAATAATACGATTAACCGACTCCATCAGTTCGTCTGGTTGAACTGGTTTTTGGATGAAATCAAGTGCGCCTGCCTGCATGGCTTGTACAGCCATTGGTACGTCTGCATGAGCTGTTAAAAAAACGATAGGCAAAGAAAATTTGATTTCGTTTAGCTTTTTTTGAAGCTCTAGCCCATTCATCTCAGGCATATTGACATCTAAAAGAAGGCAACCATTACCCGTTATGTTACCCGCGTCTTCTAAGAAAGCGTGGGCAGAGGGGTAGGTGAGGACCTGTTGATTCTCTGTGGACATAGCCGTTGCTAAATATTCCAGCAAATCTTGATCATCGTCGACAATATAGAGTGTTACGGTGTCCACTTTTAGCGTCCTAGTATGTTTCCTTAAGGGTACGTTTATAGAATCTTATAAAAACAGCTTTCAATCAAGGGGCTTCTGTAAATAAAGTGACTTAGTTGTTTATAACATTTTAAAAATGTATATTAAATTTAATTAACAAATAATATTGACTAATTAGATTAAATGGAGCATATAGGGTTCAGTATATAAAATAAATATTTTTACATATTCAAGAAATCGAGGCTTCTTATCATGACTTTACAAGTCGTTACAGCCAATCATTTGGAAAATGGGCTTGCTGTTTTCTATACCCGCGAGGGTGAATGGCATCATTCGATTGATCAAGCAGTCTTGGTTGAACAGGGCGAATTGGCGGATCAATTATTAGTTGGCGCATCTGATGATGCCAATCAACTTCGTGTGGTTGATCCCTATTTAATCGATGTGAAACAAGAAGGTGGCAGCTATACGCCATCACGTTATAAAGAAATGATTCGTACACTCGGTCCTTCTGTGCGTACTGATCTTGGTTATCAAGCGAAATAAGGTTTGGCTTTAAAATGTATACATATGATGGTTATGATCAAACGCTGGTAGATGAGCGGGTTGAACAATTTAGAGATCAAGTAAATCGCCGTTTATCTGGTGAATTAAGCGAGGCGGAGTTTCGTCCCCTTCGGTTGATGAATGGTGTTTACCTGCAGCTTCATGCATATATGCTGCGCGTCGCGGTTCCTTATGGAACAATGCGCAGTGCGCAAATGCGCCAATTTGCCTATATTGCACGTAACTATGATAAAGGCTATGGACACTTTACGACTCGTCAAAATATACAATTCAACTGGCCCAAGCTGGTTGATTTACCTGATATTTTGACAGATTTGGCAAAGGTCCAAATGCACGCGATCCAAACCAGTGGCAATTTAATTCGTAACACCACAACGGACCAATATGCCGGTGCGGCAGCGGATGAAATTGAAGACCCGCGTCCATGGTGTGAAATCATTCGCCAATGGTCAACAATGCATCCTGAATTCACATATTTGCCACGTAAGTTTAAAATGGCTGTGACAGGGTCAAAAACGGACCGTGCGGCTGTTGCTGTACATGATATCGGACTTAGATTGCGCAAAGACGAACAAGGTGAAGTTGGTTTTGAAGTCAGTGTTGGTGGTGGTCTTGGCCGCACGCCGATGATTGGTAAGCCAATTTGCGAATTTCTGCCTAAAGAAGATCTCTTGTCTTATCTTGAAGCTATTTTGCGCGTCTACAATCAATTTGGAAGACGCGATAACAAATATAAAGCACGCATCAAAATTTTGGTTCATGAAATTGGCGCAGAAACATTTGCAAATTTGGTTGAAAAAGAATGGGAAGAAATCCGTGATGGTATCTTGCATTTACCGCAAGAAGAAATCACAGAGATTAAATCTTTCTTTAATCCGCCTGCCTTTGAAGTTCTAGAAGAACTATCCACTGATCTTGAAGAAAAAATAGAATCGGATCAGGCGTTTTCTTATTGGGTTAAGAACAATGTGCGTGAACATAAACAATCTGGTTATGCGATCGTAAATATTTCGTTGAAGCCCATTGGCGGTATTCCGGGTGACATCACCCATACACAGATGGATTGTGTTGCAGATTTGGCTGACCAATATAGTTTTGGTGAAATTCGTTCAACCCATGAACAAAATTTGGTTTTGGCCCATGTCA
>Ga0105358_10002005_pt1 | contig 10879 bp, 3 predicted proteins | sample GOMGulsemesocosm_5_FD_83509 | JGI IMG/M metagenome (GOLD analysis project Ga0105358, IMG submission 83509) | Methane-oxidizing microbial communities from mesocosms in the Gulf of Mexico - GOM15C Gulf of Mexico | ecosystem: Environmental > Aquatic > Marine > Cold seeps | place: Gulf of Mexico...
ATAAATATTAAAAATCCTACACCCTTCTTATAGTTCTTAATTGAAATACTACCTCTGTGATGTTCTTCGATAATAATCCTAGACATATAGAGTCCAAGACCACTTCCTTTTTTATCACTTTTTGTTGAAAAATAGGGATCAAATATTTTATCCATAATCTCTTCTTTTATATTTGAAGCATTATCTCTAAACTCGATAACTATTCCATCATCTACATCTTTTGTTTCTATTGTAATGGTAGCGTTTTCATTTGGATTTTCTTTAAAACTGTCTTGTGAGTTTTCTAAAAGATTTAAAAAAACTTGAATAAGTTCATTTTTAAATAAAAACAGTTCAAGATTACTATTATAATTCTCAATTAATGTAATATTATTGCTACTTAAAGATGATCTAATTATCGTAAGTGCTGTTTGTATTGGTTTCCCAACACTCATCATCTCTGCTTTTTTATTTGGTTTATAAAAGTTTCTAAAATCATCTAATGTTTCACTCAATGAACTTAGATAAAAGTCAATATTGTTAAATTCACTGCTTGTAAATTCTGCTAATTTTTCTCTACTTTTATCTTCTTTAAAATCAAACTTGTTTAAATCGATGTGTGTTTGCACATTTAAAACTGTGGCTGCAATTGAGTTTAATGGTTGTCTCCATTGATGTGCTATCATTGAGATTAATTCACCCATTTGCGCCATTCTTGAGTGATGTAACATGTGCATATCTTTTTCACGATTTTTTTGAACTTCTTCTTGAATCCTTAATTTAAGTGTTTGATTATACTTTTTTAACAAAACATGTTTGTATAAAAAATAAAAACCTATTAAAAAAAATCCAATAAATGTATTTTGAAGTATCTCAAAATCAAAAACCTGCTCATACTTAACAGAAGTCCACTTTTTACTAATAATATTTTTTTCTTCTTCACTGATTAAGTCAATGCTTTTATTAATAACAGAAGTTAATTCTTTATAGTCATTTCGAACCATAACCTTCATATCAAAGTTAAATTCAGTTGTACCACTTATTTTTAGGTTTGAAAAATGATGTTTTCCAATTTGATGTGATAACACTGGTAAAATATCAATAGCTGCATATACCTTCTCCTCTGAGAGTAACTTGAGTGCTTCTTTTGTGTTTTTTACTTGAATTAAATTTATTCGTGGGTACTTACTTTTTAACAAATCATAGTTCCCATAATCTTTCACAATTGAAACTTTTTTATTATTTAAAAACGAAGTATTTGATATAAAACTCTTATCAATTTTTGTTGCTATTGCTATGGGGAAAGATAAATAAGGTTTTGAAAAATTGGCATACTTCAATCTATCTTGATTAATTGATGCTGTTAGAGTTATATCTGATGTTTTATTTTTTATTTGTTTATCTGCTGTATCTAAATTGTTTGCTTGCGTACATTCATTTATTATATTTGCATGTTTGGCTATGATCTTCCAATAGTCCAGTGCAATACCTGTAAGTTTATCTTTGTGACTTGAAAGAATTGGATCCCAATTATTTGTTATGGTACACTTGATGTGATTTCTACTGATGAATTTGGATTCTTTAGGCGTAAAATTGATATATTTTATTTTTCTTTCACTTAAGTACTTCGCATTGGCTCCCAGCCATTTTGTGGTTAACTTCTCCCATTGTAAAATATCAATTGAAGCTGTAGTTTTTTGGATTATTGAATACAAAACTTTATCTTCTTTTGTTATTCCAAAACGGAGATCTTCTTTTTTTATCTCTGGTAATTTAAATTCACCTGCAATATTGATATTTGAATAAGCACCTTTAAGAAGTGCTTTTTGCCCACTCATGTAACTTGCAATTACTGCATCCACTTTTCCAAAAGCCAATGCAGCCATTTTCTCATCATTGTTTTTAAACTCATGTATTTCAAAAAGATTCAGTTTTTTTATGGTATCACCATAAAAAACGCCTGAAGTTATTCCTACTTTTTTGTTTTTTAAACTGTTAAGTCCCTCATATTTTTCAAAACTTTCTTTTTCAAATACAATCAAAGGCACTTCATAATAGGGTTTTGTAAAGTTTGTAAAAAGAGTTCTTGATTTTTTGTAAGAAATCCCATCTATAATATCTACTTGATTTTTTTTAAACTTTTCAATATTTGAGGACCACGAATCAACTTTAAAATCTATTTTAAGACCACTCTTTTGGCTGATTAATAATAATAAATCGTGAGAAAAACCCTGTAATTTATTGTCACTAATAAAGCTAAAAGGATATAATCCCGGCAGCATTGCCACTTTTACTTGATTTGTATGGATATAATGTAACTCTTCGTTGGTTAATTTGAGCTTTTGAGCACTTAAAGCTGAAGTAGAAATAAAAATGAGTATAAAAAGTTTAAAAAATGTATTCAAAATATCCCTTATATAATAAGTTACATAGTATATATAAATTACGTCACAAAATAGGTTACGTTTTTTGTGACAAATAACACACAATTTAACTTATTGTATCAGAAATGTGATAATTAATCAAATTATTTTATATCTATTTAATATTAGGTTTTAGCTTAAACTATCATCTAACTCAATACAAAAACTAACGCCTTCTTTTTTATTTACAGCATAAAACTTACCTTTATGATGTTGTTCAATGATAGACTTTGACATATATAAACCTAACCCTGTACCATTTTTTATATTTTTTGTTGAAAAATAAGGATCAAATATATTATCAATTATATTGGAATCTATTCCTCCTCCATTATCTAATATCTCAATGATTACGCCATTATCTACATCTTTTGTGGAGATGGTTATATTTGGATTTTTTGTTTGTCTATCTTCAAAGTTATCTTGAGCATTTTTTATGACGTTAAGGAATACTTGAAGTAATTCACTTTCAAATATTTCTATATTCTTTTTACTGTTTAGATTTTGAGTGATCTCTATTTTATTTGATAATATTAGTGCTTTTATAATTCCCAAAGCTTTTTTGATGGGAGTATGTATGGATTCAATTTTAATTTGATTGTCTTGTTTATAAAAATTTCTAAAGTCATCAATGGTCACGGAGAGGGTTTGTATAAATTCTTCCATGTTTCCTAGTTTTTGATTTATAAAAATAGTGAAATCATCTCGTTCATTTTGCTTGCTCAAGTCAAATTTTTCTAAGGAAAGTTGCAATTGGATATTCATAATTGTTGCAGCAATAGCATTTAGCGGCTGTCTCCATTGGTGTGCAATCATATTAATAAGTTCACCCATTTGTGCATGTCTTGCTTGATGTAAAAGTTGTAAATCTTTCTTTTTATTTTTATCCACTTCTTGGATAACCTTAATTGCTAGATCCTTATTTAAGGTCTCCAATGCTTTTTGAGTTTTTTTAAGTTCGGTTAAGTCAAGTATAATTGTGACTCTATGGGGGAGATCATTTTTTAGAATTTTTGAACTTCTAACCAATACAGGTAGAATGTCCCCTTTTTTATTCAATGCATTAACTTCATAGCTTGTTTGAATATTTATTTGATTCTTCTGTTTGATTTTTTTAATATCATTCTCATGCACCAAATCATATTGGTTCATTCCCAATAGCTCATTTTTATCAAAGCCGAAAAGAGTAGAACACATTTGATTACAATCAACAATAATATTGTTTGAGTCAGTAATTAAAATTGATTCTACTGTTGATTGTAAGATAGCTTTTATATGATTATTACTCTCTAGTAATTCATCTTTTGTTTTTTGAAGTTTATCATTGTTTTTACTTAAAATAAATTGTCTATATATGAGTAAAATAATAATAAAAGTAACAAAAATTGCTATATTAATTATCAATGAATAATTAATTTTTTTTGAATAGTTTATGTGTGCCCATCTATTAAATATAGTAGATTTTTCCCTTTGTGTGATGGAGGATAAAGATTTATTCAAAATTGAAGTTAGCAGTTTATCCTGTTTGTTTATTGCCATACTAAATTTTAAATTGCTCTGCGCATGACCCGCTATTTTTAAATTACTAAATCCATACTTTGTTATATAATATGATGCCATTGGTAAATTACTTATGGTTGAGTAAACTTCTCCTGAACTTACTTTTGCAAAAGAATTCTTATGTGTTTTTGTTTTAATAATAGTGATGCCTGGATAGATACTTTTAATACGATTGATAATTGTTGGATCATTTTGAAAGGCGACACCTTTATACTTAACATCATCTATTGAGTTAATAAATGGTTCAGAGTTTCTGGTTATTAACACAGCTTTATAATCTAAATAAGGCAAGGTATATTGATGTTTATTTTTGTGTACCCATGGCATTGTTGCGGGACGGATATCACAAAGGTTTTGTTCAAAAAAATCTTTCGCTTCTTGTGTAGAACGTGTTTTAATAGTTTTAAAAACAACTTTGTAATTAAGTTTTTTCTCAATAAGTTTTAATGTATCAATTGAGATTCCCGAAGCTTTTCCCTCTTCATTTATAAATTCAATGGGTGCGAAATTGTGTGAGTTACACATGGTGATTATTTTTTTTCTATTTAAATAAGATATTTCTTCTGGACTAAGTTTAATCTCACCTTCATAAGTTGTTTGTATTTGTTTTGGAAAAATACCTAGCCATTTATTTTTTAGTTTGCTTTTTTCTAAATGAGTTAAACTTTCATATGTTTTATTTAGAATTGAGAATAAAATTGGGTTGTTTTTATGTACACCAAAACGTAAATCTTCTTTTTTTAATGACGGGAAATTTAACTCATCTAGTATTTTTAGATTTTGAAGTTTATCATCTTTAATTATTTTTTTTGCACTTAAAAAACTATCTATAATCAAATCAACTTTAGCAGATGAAAGTGCATTAAGTTTTTCTTTCGCAGAATTAAAATGAACAATATCAAATAAATCAAGATCTTCTACTGTATTACTATAAAATACATCTTTTGTTATTCCTATTCTCTTGTTTTTTAAACTTTTTAAGGTTCCATCATAATCATAAAAATTGGTTCGACTGTACAGAACCAAAGGAATTTCAAAATAAGGTTTGGTAAAGTTAGTATAAGTGCCTCTTTCTTTTGTATAAGAAATGGTATCAATAATATGCACTTCTTTATTTTTGAACTTATTGAAATTTTTAGGCCAAGTATCAACAATAACTACAAGCTTTAAATTACTTTTTTGTGCAATGAGTTTTAATAGGTTGTAGGAATAACCCCTGAGAGTTCTATTTTTATAAAATGAAAAGGGATAGAAATTCGGTAAGAGCGCGACTTTAACAGTGGTATTATTTATGTAATTTTTTTCTTTTTGTGTGAGTACTAGATCCTTGGCATCTGCCAAATGCAAAAAAATAAAAATAATGACAAAAAGACTTTTAAGCATTTTATTCATATTTATTCTTTATCGATAATTTAAACAACAATTATACATTAGTTATTTTAATTTTACATTAACACTTAAGACGTAAAATTATTTAAGTCTATTGGCAAAACCATAAAGGACAGGAAGATAAAGTAAATTTAAAATTGTCCCCCATGCCAAACCAAAACCAAGGGCAATAGCCATGGGTTGAAATATGGTAGCTTGTCCAGTTGGAAAAAAGATCAAAGAGGATAAGCCAATGATAGTTGTAATAGTTGTTAATACAATTGGACGAAATCGTTTACTTGCATAATAAAATATATCTTCCATAGATGTCGATTTTTTCAAATAAGTCATCATTATAATTCCATCATTTATTACAACTCCTGATAATCCTAAGGCTCCAATGAGAGATGGCATACTTAAGTTTAATCCCATGATATTATGTCCAAGTAATACACCTAAAAATGAAAAGGGAATTACACTCATGACTATAAATGTTTCTTTAAAGGAGTTAAACAAATATAACATGGAAATCATTATAAGTGTAAGTGCCAAAGCAGTTGCCATAATCATGTCATTTTTTAATTCACGTTTTTTTTCATTTTCACCTTTAAAAGTCAACTCTATACCTTCGCTTTGAAGTTGTTTTAAAAATGGATCGATTCTTTCTAATACTTCAGTGGATGTAATTATTTTACTATCCACATTGGCAAATACATAAAAATTTGTTTGACCATCATCTTTAGTGAGTTTTTCAACAGATTTGATAATTTCAAATTCACTTATTTCGCTAAGTGCAACAACACTGCCATCTTTCAATGGGATTTCCAAGTTTTTAAAATTGGAATAAATGTTTTTATTTGAAGATTCTATCTTTACATCAAGCATCTCTTTGTCATCAAAAGTAGTGGTTTTCTTTTTTGACAAATACATATTTGATAAAAAATTCCCCACATATCCTTCATCCAAACCTAACTGCTCTCCATACGAGTTTATTTTTATTTTGATTTCATCAATACCATAATTGGCCGAGTTTGCAGCAGACTTCACTCCTTTTATACTTTCTAACTTGTTTTGTATTTTGGATAATGCTTGTAAAGTTTTTTGATAATCATTTGAATATAATCCAATTTTAATATCTGATTTTATGGGGCCTACTTTTCGTTCAACTACTGATAAGTCAAGTAAGTTATACTTTTCTTTATAGTTTTGTTTTTTTAACCAGGCATTTATTTTTTTAGATATTTGTTGTGATTTATCTTCTCTTGTTCGTCCATCTGCATCATAATAAAAACTTAAATTTGGTGTGATATATTTATCTACAAAATTGAGTGGTTTAATTTTTTGTAATTCCAAGGTGATATACATTACATAAGGAAACCTCTCAGAATTATTGGCACTGTCTCTTCTATATCCCGCAATAGAGCTAACATTTCTAAGATAGAAGTCATCTTTTTTAAATAATAAATCTGCTTCAATTTTTTTGACAATTTCAAGAGACTCTTCCACTTTGGTATTTACATCTGCTTTGATGGTAATATTTATAGTGGTTGCATCAAAATTTGGAAACATTTGGAATTTAGATGTTTTGACAATCAATACCATAAACACAGGTACAAGAATAATAAATAAAAATAAGAAACTTTTTTTCCAACGCATAAAAAAGTGAATAATACGACTATATATAGTATTTACTTTTTTCCAAGATAGAGTTTTTGATTTTGATTTTAAGGTATGTGCTGCATGAATAGGTAGAAAGATAAAAGATTCTAAAAGAGAGGCTAAAACCAAAGCACAAAATGCTATGGGAATAAGTTTGATGACTTCTCCTAAATTTCCACTGATCATTAAGGATGGTATAAAAGCAAATAAGGTGGTAATAGAAGCAATGGTAATTGGTTTTGCCATTTCCTTGGTTGCTACCACAGCTGCTTCTTTAGGAGGCAGACCTTCTTCGATATGCTGTTGTATATTTTCGCTTACTACAATTGCATCATCAACGATGATTCCAAGTGCTATCAATACACCTACCAGCGAGATCATATTTATGGTGTACCCCCACAAATAAAGATAGATAACACCCATAATAAAAGCAGTTGGTATTCCAATGGCAATTATTATTGCCATTCTAATATTTATCAAAATGGCCACCAATATTGTGATCATAATGACACCAAATAAAATATTGGATATGACAATATTTAGTCTATCTTTTATTTTTTCAGATTCATTTCTTCTTAGAGTATAGGTTATATTTTTATTTTCTTGTTTTAATTTTCTAATTAACTCTTCTACATCTTTGACAATTAGAATTGCATTTCCTATTTCATTTTGTTTAAGTGAAAAGTTAACTGCATTTTCGCCATTTAAACTAAATAAGGTGGAAGAGTCTTCAAATTTTTTTGACACCGTTGCAATATCTTTTAGATAGATAGAGGTATTGTTGATTTTGATTAAAGTATTGGCTAATTCAGCTTGCGTTTTCGCGCCATTGTAAGTTGAGAGATAAAAGTTTTTCTGTGGATCTTTTATTTGACCAATAGGAAAAATAAATGAGAGCGATTTTATTTTCTCAAAGACAGCACTTTTATCCAATCCATAAGCTTCAATTTTTTTCTCATTTAAATATATTTTATAAAGTTTATCTGATGCACCGTATATACTTACCTCGGCCAGGTCATTAATAGAGAGTAATTTACTTTTTAATAAATCGGCTTCATCTTTTAGCTGCTCTAGACTCAAAATGGAGGAAGAAATTGAAACTTCAGCCAAGCGTCTTCGTACTTCAAGTGCGGTGACAATTGGATCATCCATATCACTGGGTAGATTGCTTTTGGTATAGTTGACAACATCCTCAACTTTTTTTGTCATTTCAAAACGATTTTTTCCTTTTTCAAGTTCTATATAAATAGAAAATTTCCCAGGATTAATGACAGATGAAATAGAATCAATTCCATCTACGGATTTCAACTCGTCTTCAATTTCTCGTACAATCATTTTGTCTAAAATATCAACACTTGCACCAGAATAATTACCCGATATAGATATCATATCAAGTTCAAAGTTTGGAAAAATTTCTTTGGGAATTTTGTTATAGGAGTAAATACCTGCAAAAAATATGAGTAAAAAAAGCGTATAGTTTAATCTTGAGTTATTTACAAAAAACTTTAACATCCGTTCAAACATTTTGATCCTTATATAAAATATTACTCAACTGATATTAATGTTATATTAACAAATGAGGAGTAAGCATATAAATTATGCTTATCCCTTAGTTGTACAATGGGTAATTCTATCTACTTGCTCCATATAGATTTAATCTTTTAACGTATTCATAGTCATCATCACTTTTGATATTTTCTGCAAATACTTTTATATTTAACAGAGATGACAATTCTTGAAGTGCTTCAACAAAACCTTCTTTACTGGCATCTTGACTAATATCATTGGTATAATCACGTGCGAGTCTAATATAGTCTAAGTTGAAACCTTTGATATTATCTAAAGGAATGAATTTTGTTTCAAATCTTTTGATAATTATTTTTGCACCCACATTGTGAATCTCATTGGCAAATTGTCTAAATTGTTCCACATCTTTCGCAACTCCATAAGCTGTGATACTAAAAATCAATTGTGAAGCGATACTTTGATTTCTGTTAATAATTGTTTTAACCCAGTTTATAAAAGAAGCATCTTTAATAGAATCTAATGACAAGTTAATAGAAATGTTATGGCTTATATTATTGGTATTCATATGATTAATTACTTTTTCTACTACAGCCTTATCAAAATCAATAACCTTATTATATTTTTCTGCAATAGAGACAAAGGTACCAATTGGAATTTGTTTGTCGTCTTTATCATTTGCACAAGTGAAAGCTTCTTGCATGAGAAGTTTACCTTCATCTTCTCCATTTAATCGTAATGCATCTCCAATAAAACTAACTGTGAATTTTCCATTATCAATAATGTCAAAAATCAATTGTTTCCAAGCATCCATATCTCTTGCCAAGTCATTTTCATCTCTAATATGCACTTCATTGGGCCCAATTTGTTTGGCTGTTTGATAGGCTTCATTGGCTGAATCTAACATTTCAGGTGTAGTTCCTATTGGATTAAATGGTGTTGCCCCAATATGCGCAATATCTGATTTGTTTATTTTTTTAGATAATTTTTCAAACTCTTCATTTATTTTAAGTGTCAACTCTTGTGTTTTTTCATAAGTTAAACCTTTAGCAATGATGGCAAATTCTGAACCATAAAATCTATATGCTTCTATCTCTCCCTCAGTGTTAGCATTACTTTCTTTAAGGATACTTGCAAAAGATTTGATAAACTCATTTACTTCTTTTGAACTATTTGTCTTTGCAAAAGAACCCAAATCATCAATTTTTACTGTTAAAACATATCCACTTGCATTTGACATGAACATCTTTTTCATATCTGTTTCGAAAGTTTGTTTTAAACTAAGCCCTGTAAGACCATCTATTGAGAGTTTTTGAGTCATATTTTCAAGGTTTTTATTAAGCTTGGTCATAACCCCTTCAATTTTGGTAGACATATCATTCATGGCAATTGCCACATTTCTTAACTCAGTTGTCCAAGGAAGTTTTTTGATGGTTTCAAATTTACCTTGTGCAATACTTACAGCTAAACTTTCAATACTGTCTAAAGGCTGTAATATTAATCTTAAAAAGATAATTAAAAGTACTATTGAAATTACGAAGGCAACAAAAGCATAATAAATTGCACCTTCGGCTTGTTCATACAATTTTGCATAAGCTTCACCTGGATTTGCGCTTACATAAATTGTTGCTGTTGTTTTCCAACCATCACTGATTTCACTTTTTTTCTCAGGCATTTCCATCAGTAGGCTATCAATAAACCATTGAGGTACACTTTCAAATTTAACATCTCTAGATATGTTGACCAATACTTTATTTAAATCCAGATTGGTGATTGAGTTTATGAGTTGGTCTTCATAGGATGCTGAAAATTTAATCGGAATCATTCCTCCGTTAAGATATTCTTTGGATGGAACAAAAGTATAAACATTATTTTTCTCATCATCATTATTTGAGTCAATACTTATTTCGTCATTTTCCAACTCCAATAGTTCATTTCCAAAGTCATCATCATCGTTATCTAATTGTATTGAACCATATTTGATATCCACTGATACTTCATTTATTTTCCATAATATATCTTGGGATAAGTTTTTACTACTTTCAATAATTTCAGAATCTAAAAAAGTAAAAGCTGTATCCTCTAGTCGTATTTCTTTATAAAAACCTCTATTTCCAATGGCTCTTAAAATAGACTCTATCTCTGGATCTTTTTTGTTCTTAAGCAAAGCTTTTAGTGTCATCCCCAAAGATGTCGCTGTATCTTGTGCCTTGGTTACTGATTCACTTTCTAAATACTCTTTCGTATTTTTCACACTGATTAGAAAATTTCCAGCAAAAATCATAAAAAATATTAATGATATGATGATATAGAGCTGTTTTGATAATGACATTTTTAAATCCTTTTTTTTAAATTCTAGAAACTAA
>Ga0105358_10002006_pt1 | contig 10877 bp, 12 predicted proteins | sample GOMGulsemesocosm_5_FD_83509 | JGI IMG/M metagenome (GOLD analysis project Ga0105358, IMG submission 83509) | Methane-oxidizing microbial communities from mesocosms in the Gulf of Mexico - GOM15C Gulf of Mexico | ecosystem: Environmental > Aquatic > Marine > Cold seeps | place: Gulf of Mexico...
ATTTGCATCAAACCGTATGCTGGTACATGTGAAATAGCCAAGGGATTAAAATAACTCTCAGTTTGCATGGTGCCAAAGATATGTGAAACTTGAACATTAAATCTTTTGGCATCTTTTAATACATCTAGTTTATATCGTTTTGCTCTTTTTTCAAGATGTTGGGGTACCATTTTAATAACAACAGATACAATTTTTTTCTTTTTTCCATCTTTAAGTTTTATTATTTTTTCTTTTATCTCTTTGGGTTTTATTTTGGTTTTTTCGATCAAATCTTTTAAAAACTTTTGCGTTTCTGGTTCAACTTTTATTGGTTTAACTATGCTTTTCTTTTCTAGGTATTCTTTAGCCAGTTTGGCTACTGGATCCTTTTTTATGGCTTCATTTAGATTTTCATTTTTTAGTTTTTCTAAACTCTCTTCAAATACTTCAGGTTTTATTTTCTTTTGTACTTCGGTTACAATTTCAAGGGTTACAGTACCTTTTTCAAAATCTACATTTTCCCTTGACTTCATATCAGCAGAGTATTGAGTAAAGGTTTTTTTTGTGGAAAGTTTTACATTTTCCTCACCCCAACTTTTGGCGATAAAACCTTTGTAATATTGTCTTGCAGTATTTACTATATTTTCATAATAAATAGAGTTTTGTCGAATTAATTCTTCATTGTCTTGTTTGATACCAGACACATTTTGCTTTTGTTCTATATAATTCAATATCATAGACTTTTTAATATCATCAATTTGTGAGCTAAAAGAGAAACTTGTGAGACACACAGAAAAAATGAGAATTCTTTTAATGGATGTTATTATCTTAAGATTATTCATTATTTTTCCTTTATTTTTATATGAATCTCTTTGGTACAAGGGTCTTGCCAAATGTTTGTAATCTTCACATCATAATTTATATCTTTAAATCTAACCTTCATGGAACTTTGTTGCTTAAAACTTTTAGCATAAATCTCATTTTGATTGACCGAATTTAGTTCCCTTTGAACACTTATTAAACTACTCCCTTGAGCGTTTCCTTTTGACATAACCAAAAATGCAATGGCTCTTTTAAAAGCAATTTGTTTTTGTAGTGTTTTACTGCTACTTGCAGTGATTCTTGAAACACCTACAAATTCGTCATCAAGCCAAGAAGGCGCAGTGACTTTTTTACAAGGATTTATATACGTATTTTCTTGGGTGGTTGAGCTACAACCACCTATGATTAAACTTATACCAGCAATTAAAAATCCAAAAATGAGTGTTTTATCTAACATAGTGATACATTGTTTTTTAAACATTGTTAGATAGTATTTTATACACATATCATTTTGTTTCTATATCAAGCTCTTTCATCATATCATCAAGCACTTTCATACCTTCATCAATAGATTCTCTTGATATTTTTGCTTCTTCCATATGTTTTTTATATGAGTTCTTCATATCTCCTAAATGCTGCGAAACAACCCTTTTTTGAATAATAGTATGGACATATAAGTCTCCATTTTTTGCTTGAAATAAATTGATTCTTTGAGCCCCTGAAAGTGGCATTTTTTTGATAACTTCTTTTGTTGCTTGTTTAAAGGAGTTTTCAAATTCATCTAACTCATTTATTTTCACATGTCTCATGGCTCTTTTTTGCACTTGCGATACAATGGTTTGAATTTTACCTGCAAGTTTAGCGCGTGCATCCATCTCAGCTTGTGGAATCATAACTTGCATTCCATGTTTACTATATCCTGTCATTCCAACAGCAGATATTCCGCCTTCAACTTTTGGATTGATAACCCAATTTGGTAAATCATTTGTAGTATTTACCATGGTCTCTTTTTTCTCTTCTGGTGTTGGATTTGAGCTGCTTGAACAACCACTAATCACAACTACTAGTACTACACCAATTGCCAATATAATTCCATTTCTCATTTTGTTTCCTTTATACTATTTTCTATAAGGTCTCTTCTTCTAACTCTTCCATCATATAATCAAACTGATAGTCAAGCACCTCTTTTTTTATTTTTATTATTCTTTGTGTTTGATACTGTTTTAAAACCTTTAAATCTATATAAGCTCGTACAAAACTTCTTTGAATTTTTTTGTTGTACTCAATATCTTGAAAGACAATCACCTCTTTAACAAACGCAAGTAAATTAGAGTCATCTCCCATGGCTTTTATAAATACAAGCTCTTTTTTACTTCGTGATTTTAAAAACTCTTTTTTTATAGTCACTTTGTATGCATCTTCAATAATAATGGTAACTTTTTCAATTGCTTTATTTTTGGCTTTATCAATAGAGTCTAAGTCCCCGTCATAGTAAGTTGAAACGTAAATTCGATTTTGATTGTATTTTTTTTCATACCAAAAAGGTGCACCTTGGATATCTGTGTGATTTTGTTTTAAAATATTTTGTTCAAATAAAAAACTTATCAAAGTAGAAATCAAATTAATAGCTATACTTTCAAACATCGTCACTCCTTTATAATATTTAATTCAACTCTTTATTTATCCTTGATAATATTTCATTGTATTTACTCTCATTTGAAATATCACTCTCAAAACCTTCTTTTGAACCAATGGTTTCAAGGGCAGTATTCATTTCATATAATTTATATAAGCTATCAATATAATCTTGGGATTTGAACTCTTGATTATAATCTGAAAAAGGTTTCAAGATTTTGTAATTGTCGCTATTCATATGCTTTTCACAAAACTCAAAGAGTTTTTCATAATCACACTCTTTTTTAATCACCCCATACAATTCATCTTCAATAGCATCATTACCATCAAAGTTATCAATCCATATAATGGGATACTGGTTATTGACTAAACCACTTGCTGCTTGTTCTTTGTCAAAGTAAAAACAGTATGGTTTTATTTTATGATCAAGGCAGTATTTAAGAAGTGCAAATGCCAAATCAACTGAAATTACAATTTTTCGTTCACTTGAATATCGCGCTATTCGAAATCCCAAATCAATTGATGGACCTAGAAAATCCACTTCTGTTTTACTATGAATTTCTTTTTTGATATTTGTTTTGATATCTCCTAGTATTGTATTAACTATAGGAAACTCAGCAAGCCAAGAAGTAAACCTAATCTTTAATGTTTTTTCTTCAACATTATAATCAGCAAGGGCCTTTTTAAATGCTTCAATATGGGGATGTATGTATTTGAAATCATCTATATGGGTCACAAATATAATCTCATCACCCAAGAACTTCCACCTATACGGATAATAAAAATTCTCTTTTTCAGTGAGTTGTGTCTCTTCAATTTTTTGATAGGATTGTTGTAATTCAATTTTAAAATTATTGTAAAAATCTTGGAAGTTCTTTTTCCAGTTTGATGAGAGATTGTCTTTTTGAATATTTTTTTGTTTAAAAGCAGTTGAGCCTATTAAATCAACACTAAAAAACATTAGCAGAACTGGTTCTTGAAATTTCATTCTAGAGCCCCAACCTTTCACTTCTCATCACCACAGCAACCTCAGTGATATTGAAATGTGCAGCAATCTTTAATATAGAACCATTATATTTTGATGATATTTGTTTAAACTCTTCTTCTGGCATCAAAAAGGATGCTGCAAACCAGTTTGCTTCCCACTCCAATAAATCATCTGCATAGCGTTTAAATTTTGTAGGTTTTTCTCCAAAATCAGTATGTAAAATATAATGTGCTATTTCATGTGCAAAGATATAGTTGTCTCGTAATGAGCTGGAAGCATTTGATGCATAAATAGTAAAATCATTATTTTTAGCAACTTCCAGAGAGTACCTATTCTTTTGAGTTTTTTTGGATAAATCTTTATATAAAACTTTCCCATTTAAAGAAGATATTACTTTTTGCAAAGCAGTTTTACCAGGGGAAAATTCTAATTTTTTTGCAATTATTAATCCCAAATCTTCAATTTTACTTCTAGATATATTTGTTGCATGTGATAAAACTGTTGCGCTTAACAGTCGTTTTTCAGGCATATTACATCCTTTTATCAAGCTTGATTTATTATTATAACCATAAAAATAAATTGTTTATAAAATAATAATTTATTAATATTAATTGTTATGAGTATCTTAAGAATATACGGAATATACTTATTTAAAATCGATAAAGGAGAGATTATGAAAATTTTATCTGTTTTATTAATCACTATAACTGGCCTAATTTTTGCAGGATGTGGAGGCCCCGCATATGTTCCTCCAAGAACATACCCTCTAGCATCAGTTATGAAGATGCCAGCTATTCCTAAATACGAAAAGACCACAAGTGAAGCCACCCTTAGATTTAAAAAAGAAAAAGTTGACATCAATGAAAATGTAGTTCAATCAGATATCATAAAAAGAAGAAGTTCTGTTGTTATCAACGTGCCAGAAGGCTTCTTTGATAAGAACAAACGTAGCAAAAAAAATTCTACCAGTAATGAAAGAATGCAAGACCTGGCCTACGAGAAAGAAGTTTCCAACCAAACCTTTAAAACAAAAAATTTCTTTAATATAGCAGAACAACAAATTGAGAGAGAGTTAATCAAACATAATTTCAAGGTAAAAAGTAGATCAAAATTTGAAGCTAAATTACGGTCAATGAGAGATACTACGAAAATAAGTGAAAGAAGTTATTACAATGATGTACTTTCAAAGGTAGATAAAAACATAAGACCAATTGTGGAAAATCTCAAAAAAAGATTTGAGAATAATGAGCTCACTCCAGCTGACTACTTAAAACAGTTAGGTCAGTTTCAAACAACCATTACAAAATCAAGAGATGAAGATAAAAGCGATGAACTTACTGATATTTCTGAAGTAATCATTGCTGCTGGTTCTAAAGGTATAAAAGCTGACTATATTTTACAGATAAATATTTTTGAAACAGATAATAGAAACAGTGTTTATGCAGACCTGCGATACTCTTCGTCATTTAGAAGATATGTGAGAAGTAATCCAGACTATATAAAATCAATGAGAAGTAAGAGTACAAAAGCCAGATGTGATATTCTAGCTGCAACACTCAATGCAAAACTCATTCATGTACAATCAGGGGATATCATTTGGATTGGTGAGCATACTCTTGATGAGCTTAGTTTAGGATCAAGAGAAGTTACCTATGAATTTGGAAGTGAAAAGTATGTGACAAATACTGCCAAAATAAGAGCCTTTGTAACAGCTCAAAACACTTGGAGTGCGAGAAGATACAGATATGGAAGAGCTGTGTATCCACCAGCATTTAAATTTGCAACAAAAGCAATTGCACCAAAACGTGTATCTGGAAGTTGTTCATCTCACACAATCCCAATAGATAAAATCAAAGCCAAACTGGCAAGACAAGTTGCAAAAGAGTTAATGAGAACCATTAAAGTACAAAGATAATAAAGAGACATCATGAAATATTTTAGATTAAAACTATTTTTTTTTATATATCTTTTACTATCTGTATCTTCATTTGCAGCAGGTCCAGGAACTGGGAACATGACAAAGTTTAACATAAAAGTTGACGAGTGTAAGGTAAGTGCTATCAATGTGAAATGGAAACTTGATAGCATGATGGGAGAATCCATAGTAAATGGTTTATATAAGTGGGATAGCAATGAAAAATGCTCACTTCCTATTTCCACAGCTATATATTTAAAAATCGAAGATTATAGTGGCAAAAATGGTTATATAAAAATACAACCAACCGTGCCAAAAGCAAACAGCGGTTATGGCTTTAATGTATCAGGTTCTCCACCATGGAGCAAGGCTATTATTGATTTTGGACGTCACCAAAATATCAAATACCAATCCCCATCTGATGCAAAATATTTATGGAAAAATGGTGAAATCGTTGATTTTATCATCAAATGGTAATAGGCAAGATATACCAATAGAAGAAAAGGGATACCATGAAAAATACATTTTTTTTAATCAAAATTGCTTTAATCCTACTTTTTATAAGCAGTTCTTACGCTCGTGACACAGAAGTTGATGATGACCCATTTAAGGAATCCCGTGAAAAAGAAAAAAACATGGCTAAAGTCTGGGAAAGCAAGGCAAAGTCATTTAGTAAATTTAAACTAAAATTTGATGATGGTAAGTTAAAGGTGGACAAAACTGGAGATGTCATAATCTTCGTTGATAATGACTATCTTAATTTTAACAAAAGTAAATTTTTTGAACATATAAAATTTGATACCACCCTTGATAAAGAAAAGAAAGTAAAATGTGTCTTTGAGAGTAAAGAAAATGATAAATTATGTGACCATGATTTTTTCACTGCCAATGCTGCTGATAAATATAAAATGGGTGGATTACTTAGTTTTGGGAAATCTTTATTAAAAGGAAAAGCTTCTGTTGACAGAAAGTTTGACAAACACATATTTGCAAAAGCTATTATGAAAAACAAGGATTTCTTAAAAGAACTCTCACCTAAACTAGTATCAAAGATACAACAAAACAAAGGTAGTATTGATGAGACTGCCTCTACTGAAAAAATGGCCATTAAAAAAATCGACACGCAAGAAGTAAAAGAAGCAACGAAAAAAGGTACGACACAAAGTAGTAGCCAAAATGACATAGATAAAAGCGTTGATACGGGCACACTTGCCAGTAAGAAAGCAGAAATACAGCGCCTAAAAGATTTAAAAGAGAAAATAGCTCTTGATGAAGAAATCAGAAAAATGAAAGCTGAGATTGCTAGACTAAAAGGTGAAAAAACACCCGAAGAAAAAGAAGTCATTGAAAAACAAAACAATGAAAAAAAACAGCTTGCAAAAAAAGCTGAAATCAAAAGAGTCAAAAAGGACAATCAACAAAAAGCTGAAATTCAAAGACTAATAAACGAAAATCGTCAAACAGCGCAAAGATTACAACAAAGTGCTAAAAAAAATCAAAAAAGAGATGATTTGATAAAAGTTGAACTAGACGGAATGGCCTTAGAACATGTGAAAAATCCTAGTTATACAATACAACTAGCTGCAGTTCGTGAAAATGGACTAGCCATACAATTTATAAAAAATCCAAATGATACCTTACAAGTAGAAGCCCTTAAAGAAAACAAAGAAGCTGTGTGGTATATCGATGATTTAAGTTATAAAGCTAGGGAATACTTGGAAAGATAAGATTCGGATATAAAATAGAGATGTATATTCTCTATTTTATAGTTTGATTAGAAACTTAATTATGATTGAATCATCTTTTCTTGCCCAAGTCTATATAGTGCAAAATCATATTTAATAGGATCTTTATTATCAAACTCTTTTAACTTTTGGGTTATCAAAAGTGCAGATTTTAAGTCATAGGTTTTTCGCGTCAACATTCCTAGGTTTTTTGAGACATTAAAGGTATGAGTATCAAGAGGTAAAATCAAATCAGCTTTATCCACATCTTTCCACAGTCCCATATCCAGTTCATCATTTCGCACCATCCATCGTAGGTACATGTTCCATCTTTTATAGGGTGCATTTCCTATTTGTTTGATATTACCTTCTTTATCACGTTTTAACGCTTGTCCAACTAGAAAGTTATAGCCTTGAGACACATGTGGGTTGGCTTCTCTTATTTTGGCTATTAGGCACTCTATTCCTTCTAAAACATTCTTGTTTTTTCTGTATCCTATTAAAAAAAGTTCATTCAAAGTGTGTTTTTCTTTAAGATGTTTTAGAGCTATAAAAAATGAAATAATATCTTCACTGTTTTGAAATCTATAGTAATGTTTTTGTAGTTTTTCTTTGATTTTATTTTCACTTTGGTTTAATAAATCAAAGTCAAGAGTAGACAAAAACTTCACGATAAAAGAAGCTTTTCCATAGGCAAAAAGTGCGCAAATAAGGGCTATATACTCATCATTATGTCTTTTTGCAATGATAAGTGGATCTGGTCTTGTTTCTATACAAAGTTCGTCACTGTTGTTTCTTGCGTTTACTTCATCATCTAGTAGTTTTTTTAAATTCAAATTGCTCCATTTTCTATATAGTTTCGTATATCTACTTCTATTTTATCAATTGCAGTTGTAGCATTTTCGTAGTAAATCTGATCAAATACTTCTTCTGTTATCACATCATTGGGTTCAAGATTATTTAGTATTGCGATATCTGCGTATTGTGCAAGATAGTTGGCGTCTAACACATTTCCGCTGGTACCTATGATTATCAGTAAACCACATCGCTCTAAGATGTTATACATTTCATCATACCTAGGTGCTGGTTCTCCAAAAAAGACGATGTTTGGACGCATTTGTCCGTTACATTTTTCACAATGGCTATTTGATTCATCTTGTTCATCATAAGATATGTTTACGATATCATCACACTCCATACACCGAAGTTCTGGTAGAAACCCATGTAAATGTAATGTATCTGGGCACCCTGCTCGCTCTAGTAGATTGTCAACATTTTGAGTGATGACTTCAATTTGATCTGGAAATTCTTTTTTGAGTTTTGCTATTTTTTCATGGGCATGATTGGGTGATTTATCTTGAATATCTTCACGTCGTAGATTGTAAAAATGCACTGTTTCATCGTAGTTCCAGTTTAAACATCCAGACATACAAATCTCTTCGATGTCGTAATCTTCCCATAAACCTTTTGTATCTCTAAAAGTTGAAATGCCACTTTGTGCAGATAATCCTGCTCCACTTAATATGACTATTTTATCCATAATATTATCCAAGTGATGAATTTTTTTACGAGTATTAGATATAATACCAAATATTGAGACAAAGGAAAATTAAATGGATTTTAACAATTTTAAAGAACTAATTAATAATACAAGATGTACAAGACGATTTAAAGAAAACCAAACAATTGAAAAACAAGATTTAATAGATATTGTAGATTTAGCCCGAGTTACATCAAGTGCTAAAAATATGCAACCTCTAAAATATATAGTAATAAACGATGAGAACACAGTAAAAGAAATGGCCAAAAGAGTTACGTGGGCTGCACATTTATCTTCATGGACACAAAGTGAAAGTGAACGTCCAAGTGCTTTTATTGTGCTGGTCAATGATACTTCTATTGATGGTTTTGTAATGGTTGATGCGGGTATTAGTTTGCAGACAATTCTTCTTGCTTCAAAAATCAAAGGATATTCAGGATGTGCCCTAGCTTCTATTGATAAAGAGTTTTGTAAAAAAGAATTTAATCTAGAGTCTGGATTAGAACCCGTACTTGGTATTGCTATTGGTGTTGAAGATGAAGTACTAAATATTGTTGATGTTAATAACAACGACACCAACTATTATAGAAATGAAAAAGATGAACATTGTGTTCCTAAAAGATCTTTAGATGAAGTTTTAATTGGAAGTTATTAATATATGAAAACAGTTTTAATTACAGGCTGTTCAAGTGGAATAGGACTATCAACTGCGCTTCTTTTAAAAGAGCAAGGCTATAGAGTTTTTGCAACAGCTAGAAGTGAAAAAGATGTTTTAAAACTACAAAACTTGGGTTTTGAATCTTTTCTAATAGACGTGACAAAATATGAAACCATCCACCAAGCATTGGATGAAATATTAGAGTTGACAAATGGAACACTGGATGTTGTATTTAATAACGCTGGATTTGGTCAACCAGGTGCTGTTGAAGACCTAAAAACTGAAGTTTTAAAAAATCAGTTTGAAACAAATGTGTTTGGATTGCATGAACTAACACAAGCAGTCGTTCCAATCATGAGAAAACAAGGGCATGGGAAAATCATACAACACAGTTCAGTATTGGGCTTGATTTCTTTAAAATATAGAGGTGCTTACAATGCGAGCAAATATGCAATAGAAGGATTAACAGATACCTTAAGACTAGAACTTGAAGATTCCAACATCTTTGTCTCACTACTAAACACAGGTCCAATTACGAGTAACTTTAGACAAAATGCCTTAGCAATGTTTAAAAAGAACATAGATGCAAGTAATAGTTTTCATCAAGACGCGTATAATCAACAATTAAGTGAACGATTAAACTCAAAAGAAGCAACAGTACCTTTTACACTGGAACCTATTGCTGTTTCAAATATAGTTTTAAAAATCATCAAGAGTTCACGTCCAAGACCAAGATATTATATCACCACAGCTACGCATCTTTTAGGATTTTGTAAAAGAATACTTCCTACTAGATGGCTTGACTTAATATTAAAACGTATGTAGTGTAAGTTTTATCTTGTCATTTTTTTAACAAAGGTTACCACAAAAAGTGCCAAGATAAACCCACCCATGAGTGCTTCAATGGATGCAAATAGTTTGGATATCCCTATGGGCAGTATGTCTCCATAACCCAAAGTCGTAAAAGTAATGACACTAAAATATAATGAATTTAAAAAGTTAAAAACAAATTCATAACTTGTCGTTGAATTAGATAAAGAAATCACTTCACTACCCATTTGCAATCCAGATAAGAAAAAGACAAAGGCAAAAAAAGCAATAATTATAAAACTTAACATGATTATTCTAAAAGGTAATTCTCCATATCCACAAGAGAACTCAACAATCTTAGAGATAGCCCTTTTCATGGAGTTTCTAGGCATTTGTTTACGTCTCATTTTCATTTCACTTTGAAAAAAGTTACCTGCTGTTTCAAATAAGCCATCTTCTTCACATATTTTTCGTAAGTTTCTATATATTTCTTCAGACTGCTGATACAAATCGATTTGCTCTTCTTCTGAATCAGAAAGTCTCGCTTGCTGTTCTTGTATTATTTCACTGTCCCATAATACATTTTCAAGTTTTGCATTTTTGAATTTTGCACCCAATAAATTACATCCTCTTAAATCTGCAAAGTGCAAGTTTGCATTATCAAAATTTGCTTTCATAAGAGAACTACCTGAGAGATTGAGTTTAAAACAATGAGATCCCTCAAAATTAGCTTTATATAAATCACTGTTGGTTAAAGAGTAACCTTCAGTAGAGCCTTTATTTACGAGGTTGATATGAGAAAGGTC
>Ga0105358_10002008_pt1 | contig 10874 bp, 9 predicted proteins | sample GOMGulsemesocosm_5_FD_83509 | JGI IMG/M metagenome (GOLD analysis project Ga0105358, IMG submission 83509) | Methane-oxidizing microbial communities from mesocosms in the Gulf of Mexico - GOM15C Gulf of Mexico | ecosystem: Environmental > Aquatic > Marine > Cold seeps | place: Gulf of Mexico...
ACGCTCATGCAGTACGGGACCGTTACGATATAGTACGCCGTTTATATCTTTGGGCCATTGGCCTTGAGTTTTCAGCAGGCTTGGGGCCATGTCTAAAGCTGAATGGTGAGAGCTATTAGCATTGTTTATGGTGGCGGACACTGTCTCCTGGTTGCCCGCCAAGCTTGACTTGCTGGCGTGCAGGGCTGCGCCGGCAAGGGCGCTTTTGAGTAGATTTCGTCTTTTCATGGCGGCCTCAATTTATCGTAGGTGAATGGTGACGGTCTTGTCGTCGCTCAAGGTGAATTTGGCATCGCTAAATTTTGCCGGCCCAAATGAGCCGGCGTTATTTGAAAAACCGTATTGTTCACTGGGGATACCCAAAATGTTGGTATCGAGCTTGCCGTTGTCGTTGGCGTCGTGAAACAGGCTGAAGGCGTATTCCCCCGCGGAGAGATTATGGAGGGTGATTTGCACCGTTTTTGATTGCGGCTTAATGCGCAGTGACGACACCTTGTTATTGTTCATGACTGCGAAATTTTCTTCTGAGTTGTAGAGGCTAATCAATGTTGTGCCCTCAGGTTTTTGCTTGTCCGCCAATTGGTAGTTATCAATGATCAAGCTTAAGTCTGCTGTAAAAGCTGGCGCTGCTAATAGGGCGCTGATGAGCAGCAGCAATAGCGCGCAGATCGGTTTGATTCCCAAAGTCGACAAGGGGAGTTTGACGTTGTTAACAATAAATTTAGGTCGGTGGTTCATAGCGCAATCCTTTCGAGGGTAATAAGCCGCTCAGCGTGAATTCTCTGAGTGGGTTTATATTATTGCGCTAAAGGCTGATTGGCAGCTGCCACAAGTCACGAGTTCAGTTTCCCAAAATCATGACTTTTGGCATGTGCATTGTCAGCGCCAAGGCTTTAAGCTAAGGCTAATGATATTGACGTAGCCAAATTAGCTATCGAGCGAAGGTTCCATAGTCACGGGGCGTAAGACGCTAGAGTGTATTAAACTGTTAGCAGAGCATGAGTATTTGTCGGTTTTACCAAAACTGATATTTTATCGTTGGGTGGAAGGGGTGTATGAGTTTTAATCTAAAATCAGCTGAATGGGCGTTAATTGCCAGCGGTGTCATTACCATTGTGGTGGTTGCTTGGTTTGAGGCTTCGGCCAACCCCCATTGGGATCTGGGTCGGTTTGTACTCTATGGCTTCTATGTGGCTTCATTTTTAGCCTCCTGTTTTTTACCCAAAGCGGCACCGCGTTTAATTTTGCAGCTTAATAGTGTGATCCTAGTGGCGATTGCGGGGATTATTTTTGTGGGTTTTCCGTGGCCGCCGAGCTTTGTGTTACTAGTGGTCTGGTCGACACTGTTAGCGGAAGCCTTCGGCAAAAAATCTTGGTTCTTACTGATCGGGGTTAATATCCTCTTTGTGTTATGGGATCAATTCCAGCATCAACAGCCAATGCCCTTATTGTCTCTTGGAATGTTCTTTGGGTTTCAGTTGTTTGCAGCATCGTCCAGCCATACTCGGCTGGAGTCGCGGGACGCCAAAGAAAAAATGGAGCAATTAAACCTTGAGCTCCGGGCAGCCCAGGCCTTACTCGGCCAGCAGTCCCAGCAACAAGAACGGTTGCGTATTTCTCGAGACTTGCACGACAGTATCGGTCACCGCTTAACCGCTTTAAGCCTACAGTTGGAGCACGCTAAGCATAAAGCACCAGATGATATAAACCAGTGGCGCGATGATTTAGCGCTCAGCGTTAAAGATACCTTGGCGGAACTACGGCAGATAGTTCGAGCTATGCGTAATGACGTCGCTATTGATTTATCTTTAGTGGCAAAGCGCTTAGCCTTATCTTTGCCCCAAAGCGTCGAGTTGAGTTATCCGGATTCTTTAACCATCGCTGACCCAGAACTCGCGCAGGAACTTGTTTTTTGTTTGCAGGAATCTATCAGCAATGCGTTGAGGCACGGCAAGGCCAGTAAAATAGAGATTAAAAAAACCAGTGATAATCCTCTGAGTATCGCTATTTGTGACAATGGTCAATCCAAATACAATTGGCAGACGGGTACCGGCTTAAAAGGGATGCGGGAGCGCTTAGCGCCATTTGGGGGCTCTGCAGAGTTATCGCCTACAAATTCGGGCGGGATGGTATTGAACTTGATTATGAGCGAGGCGGGAAATGCTTAAAATAGCCTTGGTTGACGATCAAGATCTGATACGGGAAGGCATAGCCGCTTTGATAAGGCTGCATGATGACTTCTCTATAGCATGGCAAGCTAAAGACGGAAAAGACGCTTTAAGACAGCTTGAGATTGCCTCGGTTGATATCATTATTAGCGATATACGTATGCCGACAATGGATGGAATTCGTTTTGCGCAAGCGTTGAGAGAGCAGGGTAATGAAACCCCTTTGTTAATGCTGACGACGTTCGATGAGCATCAACTTTTTGTGCAAGCACTGCGCGCCGGCGCAAATGGGTTTTTATTAAAGGATGTCAGTTTGGAAAAACTGCATGCGGCGATAAATTCAATTGCCGCTGGAGGTTTTTTGGCTGAGCCAGAATTACTCCAAGCCCAGGCCTTGCAATCTATTGATGATAAACAGTTGAGTACGCCGGTATTACCCGAGCAATTAAGTGCTAAAGAGGTTCAGGTATTACGATATATCGCGGCGGGTTTTAGCAATAAAGAAATTGCCGAGGCTGTGCATTTATCTGAGGGCACGGTTAAAAACAATATCTCGACAATGCTATTAAAGCTATCGGCGCGCGATAGGACCCAGGCCGTTATTAAAGCTCTGCGCTGGGGTTTGTTGGGGTAATGCCCGGGGTGAATTATTTCCTTTTTGTTTGTGTGGTTATGCCAGTTTGAGGCACTTATTCCGTAAATATCATCCTGTTGGCGCCTTATTTGTTAATTATTTGCGGCGCCAGTAACAATCCTTCATCATATAGTCTATGGTTTTAGTATAACGTTTAAAATAGTGGCGCCCACGAAGTGTCAGCATTCTATGGAAAGAACTGTTGAAACAGAATCCGCTTAATACGGATGCTAAAAGGGTGCGCTTAGTTATGATATTTTTTATTATAGAACATCAGATAATTGTGCAGCTCTGCACACGCGCAATCATCAAACATTGATGTTTATCGCCGGCTCTCTGTTCAGAATCCCCAAGCTTGCCGTCACCCGAGGGCTTGTTTTTCCGTGGCTGAAATTGCCACTCAATTTGTTGTTGCTGTTTTTCACGGTGCCTGTGCAGGCAGAAGTTATTAATGTTGGCGTCGTGCAGTTAGTCGATTCAAAAATCGACGTTACCAATATGTTTGTGCGCATCGCGAAGGCTATTGATAATGAGTTGGACGATGTGGAATTTAATATTACGTTTCATCCTCGAACCCAAACTGATGAGGTTCTTAGCATCGGCGCAGTTGATTTGTTTTTTGTTAAAATAATGTCTCCAGAAATGACTGCGGATTTGATGAACTCAAAGCAGTTTTTTTTACAGGAGCCAATAGGGCGTGTCAGCTTTTCGGCTTATTACAAGCGCAGTAACAAAGCCATGCGTCATTGGGTTAGTAGTGGTTTTGATTCACACGAGCGGGGAAACCTTAGTTTGGTTACGGTTGATTCTAATGGGCCGCTTTTTCCGGATCTTAACAGGTTGGAAATGGTCAACTGTGAATACTGCGCTTTAGAAATGATTAACCGAGGACGCGTGGACGCTATTATATACGCGACACTAGAAATGCAAAAACGTTTAGATCGCAGTGATTATAGGAATTTAACATCAAGCTTTTATCGCTATTTTGATATGGGGATTGTATCTCGGGTGGGGTCGTCGGGAGATAAATTTAAAAATCAATTAAATAAAGCGATTAAAGATCTTAAAATCAGCGGCGAACTGGATATTATTATGAAAGACTTTAATACTTATCATGATAACCGCTTGTCTCTTTAAAATCTCAGAGCTTAAAATTTAAATACTGAAATTTAACATTCCCTAAAGTAAAATCTACGTATCCATTAATACGCTTTTCAATACATCTTTCAAAAATCTCTTCACTACACCTCTAAGCTGTAATCATGCTCGTGCTATGTGGTTTACATTGCAAGCATGGTTAGAGCCTAAAGGCGCGGTGCGAAGACTATGTGTTCAATCCGGCTAGGTTAGCATATAGGTTTAGGCGTTGTAGCCAAATGGATCGTCAACACTGTGGCTTGGCTCGGTGAACCAGACTGGACCTGTTTCTCCCATATAAAAATGATCTTCTAGGCGCACGCCAAATTCATCGGGTAGAACTAACATCGGTTCATTCGAAAAAACCATACCCGGCTTTAAGGGTGTTTTATCACCGCGTACGAGGTAGGGACCTTCATGAATGTCGATACCACAACCGTGGCCAGTACGATGGGGTAGGCCAGGTAGTTGATAGTCGGGACCAAACCCAGCGGCGTCGAGTGCAGTTCTTGCGCCGTAATCAGCGGCCTCACAAGGTTCGCCTAACTGTGCAGCAGCAAAGGCAGCTGCCTGAGCGTCCTTTTCTACTTGCCATGCTTGACGTTGGCGGTCAGTGGCTTCGCCATAGGCGTAGCTACGGGTGATATCCGAGTTATAGCCCAGTAATAAGCAGCCGGTGTCGATCAAAACCCAATCATTCTCTTTCAGAATTTGTGGATCTTTTACGCCATGGGGAAAACTTGATGCTACCCCAAACAACACAATGCAAAAACTAGAGCCGGCGGCGCCAACTTGCTTGTGTGCAAGGTTAATAAATTCAGTTACTTCGGTGGTTGATATCCCGGGGCTTAATATCCGGGCGGCGGCCTTGTGGACTTCTATCGTCATGTCCTTGGCGCGTTGCATTAAGGCAAGCTCGGATTTTGATTTTTGCTGACGGCAAATCGTTGTGGCGTTGTGGCCGTTAATCACGTTTAACTGGGGGTTGGCTTTAACGATAGCGTCAACCAAGAAAAACCCCGCGCTGTCATCAACACCTAAAGTGCCTTCCTTTATACCGCATTCGGCAAGTACATGGCCGAGCAGTTGATAAGGGCTTTCATGCTCGTGCCAGCCGCGAAAAGGGGCATCTATCAATATAAAGTCACGTAGGGAATTTTCTTCAAAATGCGGTGCTATATATCGCAGCTCACCGGTGGCGGTTAATACGGCGCCAACCATTCGTTCGCTGGCATACCATTTCAGGCCGGTAAAATAATACAGATTTGTTCCCGCGTTGAGATAACAGGCATTAATGTTATTGGCTTTCATCAGTTCGCAGGCACGCGCTTGGCGGCTAAGAAATTCTGCTTTTTCGATTGGACTGATGTCCTTGGTCATATCACTGAGTTTTGCTAATTCTTGTTCTATGGTTGAACCACCAACACCGAGAGTCATGGGCTGCCCTAATCAAATTATTAAATAGTTGAAGTCGTATTCTAGGAACTTCTGGTCGTTAGTGCCAGATATGAATACTAGAAATGTTATGTCAAAATATGTTTTATGACACACCGCTTACGGTAAATTACCTAAGGGTATTATTAGAGGTTTTGCAGGAAAGGTGTAGCGGTTTTAGGCTGAGCATCACGATGATACTTGGGAATCTAGGCCGTAAAACCGCATGAAATAGGGTTATTGTTTAATAACCCATTGCTTGTCTTCAATAATGCGATCTAAATTGCGGCTGATAGCCGTGCAATTTCTGATCATCTCTACCTTTTCCCAAGTTTGTTTTTCACCATCGGCGATGAAACCCATAATCTCTTTGCTGTGCTTTTGATTCAGCAGAGTGAGAGGATTGAAAAACCGTTGGCTTGGCATAATGTTGATATCGCCGCGGTAATCCTGGGCTAGTACACCATAAAGAAGCTGCTGCATGGTGCCTAAGGCAGTGTTGCGCCATGGTAAGTAACGATGGCTGACCTTTAAGAATTGGCTCAAGCCCTGTCGGCCCAATCGCCAAGGGATGCGGGCCAGTTCGGTAAAGGCGCTAACTCGATCATCGGGATTTAATTGAAACGGTATAACCGCTGGGTTCACCATGCTGACAATGTAGTGGTTTACACCATACAAGCGGCTTAGGCGTTTGGCTGGTAAGTCATCCGAAAAAGAACCGTCAATCCAGCGGGACTCCGGAAGGTAGGCAACTTCTTCACCTTCCATATCGCGAGCTTTAAGTGTTACCGCAGGGTAAACGCCCGCGACTGCACATGAGGCCATAACGGCAGATCGAATCAACACGTTAGGAGACGTTACTGCATTAAGAAGCCTTGATGCTTGCTGGTTCTTAGCGCCCGTAACAGTGATGTTGAGTTTACGACCCGTGAGCTCGTAGGCCTCTTGAAATGTTAAATCTGGTATTAAGCGGTTAACGACATCGTTGCGAAGATGTTCTTCGTCGATAGAATTGGGGTGCAGGTGAAGAAAGCCACGAGGACGCCAGCGCTTCTCCATATCAATTTCGCCACGGATATTGTCGGGCGCCATCACTTCACTTAAGTCTTCGGTTTCGTGAGTACAAAGCACGGCTGCGATCAGGGAGCCTGCGCTGCTGCCGGATATAATTTCGGGCAACACACCTTCGTCTACCATGGCTTTCACCACGCCAACATGGAAGTGCCCAAGAGCAGCGCCGCCACTAAGCATAAGTGCCGAGCGGCCGTAACAACGGGAGGCACGGCTGAAAAAATCTTGCTTCTCTTCTTCGCTGATCGTTTTCTTGTTGGCGGCCGCAATAATTTGCAGAGCATCAACTAACTCAGAGATGTATTCGTTGATCAAACGCTTGGTACCAAAGCGGCTCTTAGTGTAGAGCGCAGGATTTCCAATGCCACCCTGGTTGCCATGGATACCTTCGTTGAGCTTAAATAATAAGCCCCGTAAGTCTTTACGTTTTTTCAAATCTCGTAATTCGTCTAAACGTTTGCGAATTGAGCGATGGTCGTAATATTTGGATGCCTCAGTCGTTTTCCATTCCTCAAGTCCAGAATGTAAATCATACTCTTTGGCCGCTGAGGTCCAAGTGTTGTATGTTTTAGCCCGTGCCATCTTATTGATGGAACCGTGTTGGCTGCTAAAAATCCCCATAATTACTACCTTTGAGAAAGTTCTGTTTAGCTCTTTTGGTATTTTCCAGAATAAGCTATTTGAACTATGGTTTATCGATGAGCAATAATTTCAACCATGCGAACCAGCGCTGCCTTACTATTGATGCAGTACTGAACTTGGGTAATTCCCCATCCAAGCCTCGATTCATGGTCAGACCATCCAGGTCCTGTTTTTGGTTCCTCTACTTAACACCAGAGGGTGCTGATACGCAATAACATCAAAATCACAGCTGATGCGAATTACTGAAGTATAGCGCAGCCTCTGGGGGTAGCTTTAGCCTAGTTTACTGGTCATGGAGTCTGCCGCAAGTGCGAAAATTGCAAATTAGAGCGACATAAACATCCAGCTGCTAACTTTTTTGGGGTTTATTGTCACCTTTAGCCCTTTAGTTTAGGTCTTACAGCCCTACATGGTGGCTTTCTGGGGATTTTAAGTGACAAGACACCTAAAGCAGGCTGTTTTAGAGGGGGGTAGCTATAACCAGCCTTTTTGCTGAGCAATTCTGGCTGCATCTACTCGGTTCCCAGCATTGAGTTTGGAAATAGACTCGGATAAGTAGTTGCGTACCGTACCTTCAGATAGACAAAGTCGCTTGGCTATATCCGCCGTCTTTAGTCCTTCCCCGGCCAGCTTAAGGGCTTTACGCTCTTTATTGCTCAGCGGGTCTAGGTCGCCTAGGGCGCTGACCGCCAGTTCAGGGTCGATTACTTTACGGCCTAGCATGACACTGTTGATGGCATGGACCAGCTCATCGCTTGGGGCTTCTTTGAGAATAAAACCTCCAACCCCTGCATTCAACGCCCGGCGGATATAGCCGGAGCGTGAAAACGTGGTCATAACCATGGTTTTCATTTGAGGGTAGAGTGGCTTTGCCTGCTCTATGAGTTCGATGCCGGAAAGCTCGGGCATTTCGATATCGGTGAGTAATAAATCAATCTCGATGTCTTTTAACATGTCCAGAGCAAGGCGGCCGTTTGCCGCTTGGGCGACGACATCTATGTCGGTCTCAAGTTGAAGGAGGGCGCTTATTGCTTCGCGAACCAAGGTTTGGTCTTCGACGACCATGATACGAATCATCAGTATTATCTTCCTGTAATTTAGTTCGCTCGATACGCAGGCAGCTGAATATTAACAACGGTGCCTGAGCTGTCTCTCTTTTGAGATTCATAACTGATGTTAAAAACTCCGCCTTCGTTATCGCAACGCTGTTGCATGCCTTCGATACCGTTACCTGGTGAACATTGGGTGGTTACACCGTTGTCGTGTATCGAAAGCTCAATTGATTCGCCTGTTCGGTTCAGCTCAATTTTAGCCTGATTACCATTGCTGTGACGTATTATATTGGTACTGGCTTCGGTAAGCAGCAACACGATAGTCGACTCAAGACGGGCTGATAGGGCATGGTCTTTCGAAGGGTTTTTTAATCTGTCTGTTAAGCTATTGTTGAGCTTGACGGAAAAGCCGGCAGACTCTAAATCGCTAACTATATTCTCCAGCTCTTGGTGTAAACCCTTGGATAAAAACCCCGATACACTTTGGCGTACTTGAGATAGCGCCTCTCGGCTGAGCTGGGCAACGTGGGAAATTTCTTTTGCGGCTTTGTTCGCTTCTCCAGCCAGGCATAGTTTCCCAGCGAGCTCGGCTTTTAACGCGATGGAAGACAAGCTATGACCGAGTAAGTCATGAAGGTCTCGGCTGATACGTTCGCGTTCAGCAATGGTGGCCAATTGCTTGATTTCGGCTTGGCTTTTTTCTTCGCTGATTTTGTGCGAAACATCTTTACGTACCAAGGCTCCATTGGAAAATAAAGCAATAGTGAGAAATCCAGCAATAGATAAAAAAACATCGGAGTGATCACCTTGAAAGGTAATAAAAGCCAAGATTTCTAAGCCGAGCGTTATCGCTAAAAATATCGCAGCCCGACTCAGCCGTAAATGGTAGGCGCATAGAAACATCGGGTAACCAATTAGAGCGTTGGTTCCGGGTGTTATATAAGTAGCCCCGACGCACAGGGCTATGAGAAAAATAACGGGGCCGATAATTTTGTCGCTACTAGTACGGACTGCAAAACAATAGGCCGCTAAAAAAGTAATATAAACCCCAAGTCTAAGGCCGATATCCTGCCGGTTTAAATTGTCCCAGTTTGATATTAATGGCAGAAAATAAAACAAAGAAAATAAGGCTGAAAACAAAACCCAAGGTATAGCCTTTGGAGCACTTAGCGCGGGCATGTGTTGATTTGAAAAAGAGTCATTTATTGTTGTCATATTACTTCCCGGCTGGGTTTCCCTGCTTTAACCTTTAATCAGAGGATCCTTAAGTCATACCATTAAATATAACGGATATTGTTTCATTTAGGTGAACCCTTTGTTCGGCCTAAATACAATATGACGAGTTGCTTTTGTTAAGATTTCTGTGGCTAAAGCTTCTGTAGTTAAACTACTTTGGCTAGATTATCCGGGGCTAAATTATCTGCTGACAAACTATCCAGCCCCGTACATTTCGTACGATTTCTACTGGCTGTTCTTTTTCAGTAGGTTTTTAGCCCAGTAATAATCAGGTTCAATATCGACGGCGGCCTGCCAGTCTGCCAAAGCTTCTTCAGTATTACCCAGTTCAATTTGTGCTAGCCCACGCCATACATAAGCTTCTGCATGACCCCAGTTATACTCTGCTGGATCGCTGCTTTCAAACACCTCGATAGCTTTACTCAAAGACTTGAGCGCCGTCGTATCGCTGCCACCAAACATCGTAGGGGTATTGAGTTCACTGATGCCCTTTACCAGGTTAACTCGTAAGTTTTCCGGCGCTAAGGCGACAGCGCGTTCGAGGCTTAAATGTGCTTTAGGACCATAAAAAGCCGCGCGCATGGGCTGCAGTGGTATGTGATAGCCATAAGTTTGGGCCAATAAGGCCCAAACTTCAGCATTTTCTGGCTGGCTTCTACTGAGTTTTTCCAGCTCTCGTTGACTGGCTTTAATGGCCTCGATTGCAGCGTCAGGCTTATCGCTTAATTGCAGGCTTATTGCTAGGCGGTAGTTAGCCAAAGCCTCGTCATAGCCCTGAGTGGTTTGGCTTAATTCTTGTAACGTTTCAATATCCAGATTACGTGAAGCCGATTCAATGTTGTCGATCTGGATTTGATCGGCAAAAGCCGCTTGATAACTGTGGAGTGACGCTAAAAGAAGTGATATTACGCTTAGGTTTTTAAGGCTCTTGTTTGATCGTGTCATGGTGTTTCTCCGTTGTGTTTATGTTGGAGACAGTATCTATATTCTATGGGCCCAAGGTTATTGTCTTTTGTCAGCAATAGGCAGTGACATTTGTCACTAATCCTTAGATAGTCATTAAGGGGAATATCTTAGGGGGCGTACTGCGAATGAGTTTGTCTGCGGGCTGGTGTAATAAAATGAAGTATAGGGGAAGTTGTAATTGAGGGCGGGCGGTTCGACAATCTAAGCTTTCACTGATTAAGTTGTTACGATGAAAAAAGATAACTGAATATCTTCTAGATACTCTGAAGATATTCAGTTATAGACATGAAGCTGAAAAATCACTTTGGTTTTATTTAGCCAGCTTGCTGTAGTCTCGAGCGCGGCAACCCTAAAAAACGCTGCTCTGCTATTTGGTCGGCAATGATATGAGTCGGTAGACCTTGCTCTTGAGCCCCCTCAAAAATATCAGTCAAGGTCGTGCCGATCGTCGATACCTGCTTGAGCATCTCTTCGTGACTTTGGCCTTGGCGCTGATAAGCAATATCAATAATGCCACCGGCATTTATGACGTAA
>Ga0105358_10002011_pt1 | contig 10868 bp, 7 predicted proteins | sample GOMGulsemesocosm_5_FD_83509 | JGI IMG/M metagenome (GOLD analysis project Ga0105358, IMG submission 83509) | Methane-oxidizing microbial communities from mesocosms in the Gulf of Mexico - GOM15C Gulf of Mexico | ecosystem: Environmental > Aquatic > Marine > Cold seeps | place: Gulf of Mexico...
GAGTATGCCTTCACGGTTGATGGCTTGATTATTTTCATCCAGTAGCGGCTTGCCTGCTTCATCTTTTTGGGTGAAAAAGCAACTGTCGTCATTAGCGTTATAAAACAAAAATAAATTAATACTCGCTTCACTTTTTCTAAAAGGTGTTAATACTTGTGGTAATGAGGTTAAGTACCATGTTTCGGTTAAATAGCCTTGTAATGTATTAGCCCCTATACTGCTAAAATCAGTTAACTCTTTTGCTGTTACTTTATGCTCTACCGCTGCCAGAAATTGTTTTTCTGATTGGGGCAGCTTCTTAATTCGAGGAATCGCGTTTAAGTTTTCCGCTGTATGTGCTTCATTAACTAGTTTATTTAAATCATGGAAGGGTAATGCCGTTTCAAGGCCATCTTCATATCCAGGTTGGATAAAATATTTTATACCTTGTTTGTCATCTGCTTTAAAAGCCTTAATGTTATATTGCATTAATCCTATGTTCGCCTGTTTGGTTTCCTCAACTCTATGACGACGTACTCGCCCTGCTAGCTGAACAATAGAACGATAAGATGACGGTTCAACAATTGCCCAGTCAAAATCATGATCACGCCCTACTTCTTCAACAGGAGTCGCGACTAAAATAAAGATAATATTTTGCACTGCAATATCATGATGGTTAGCGTTATCAAGATGGTTACGAATAATAGGATTAATAAACGCTTGTTGTTCTTGCCCTTGTTTTTCTTTGCGCTTTAACACTAAGTCTAAATGTTTTTCTTGCTCATGGCGTAATAATAAAACTTGCTTACTATGATAAGCCATCACTTTGACTTGAGTACTGTCATGATGAGCGTCTGGATAATCCGCTTGTAATAAATATTTAGTTAATGCAATACAAGGAGAAATATTAGCCACTCGCACCACACCAAAAGAAACCTTTATACCTGTTTTTTTATCAATACTGTGGTGCTGTTGGTGTTTGATTAAAATAGATTTTTTTACCACCGAAAAGTAATGTTCTTCCTTTGTTTCAATACTTAATCCATTCTGTTCTGCTTTACCTTGAATAGTTAATAACGGACAAGCAATAATTTCAGCTTTACGTTTAGCTACTTGCTGCTTTAAGTTAGCAACCCGCTTATCAATAAAAGCATCATGGTATTGCTGATATTGTGTGAGTGCGTTGTTGCTGTCATTTACTCTGATTGACTGTACTGCACTATTAAATTCATCTATCCAGGCACAACCAATATCAGCTTTAGCTTCATCCCTGCTATTACTAAAAATCTGCCAACCTTTTTTGTAGGTATTAAAATAGCCTTTCGCTAGATCAGGTGGAATGGTGGCAGATGAGATCATCACTTTTCGTCCTAACATGCCAGCTAAGTGAATTAAGCGACCAATAGCAATTAAATCGTCCCCGGTAAAGTCATCTATTTCATCTATGACTAAATCTGAGGACATTAATCGTAAACTTGGCAAAATATAACGACCGCCTCGTTTAGTTTCAGTTGCTGCCATCATGTGATCTATGGTGCAAGCTAATACAGGTGCGTATAAAAACTGCTTATCTTTCTCACAGGTTAATACGGTACTTAAACCCTCTTCGGGTAGTTCACAATCATAATCAATAAATTCATCTAATAATGCTTGTTTAGATTCAGAGCCTAATGCTTCTTCGGTAACTTCATCGTCTTTATCAAGTTGCTGATTATGAACTGAGCTATGCACTGAATTATGCAGTTCGGCAACCGCCCTTGAACCGATCAAAATAGCTAACTGTGCCTTAGTTAAGCCAATGCGATCTCGGTACTCATCACCTGTTTGTAGTGTTAAAGTACGCAAACCAAGAGCAAGAATATAGCGTAAACTTTTACCATCTACCGATAAAGCACGCATGATTTTGGCGTTAGCAAAAGTTTTACCACAACCTGTGCTCGCCATATTAACCGCAAAAAAACCTACGGCTTTTTTATCTTGCTGTGCTCTCCATTCTGTTATTTTAGTTACCGCTTTATCTTGCCATTTAAAAGCACTAGGACTGGCTTTTCTTAACACTTGAATATCAGTTGCCACCGGCGGCTCTTGCTCAAAAGCAGGTAATAAGTGTGCGGTATTTAATGCATTTTTTGCTACACCCACTAAATGCTCATCTAGCTTTTGTTTAAGCTCATTTGTTTCTCTGTCGGTGTTAGCGAATAATCCCGTACTATCTTTCCAATATTTTGCTGCATCTTGTGATGAATAAAAATGATCCCCTAACATCAAACACAAACGCGCATGATGTAAAACCAAACGATAACTACCCTCTTGCATTGCTGATTCAAGCAGGGGTAAGTTACTCATTAAACTATTGGCCCAGCGTTTTACCTGTTTTAACCATTCATTTGATTGGGTTAATAAGCCATGAGGGAATTCAAAACAATGTTTAACGCGCTTTTTATACTCTTGCTCATCTTGTTTATTTTCATAACCCCACTCTTGAGTTATACGCTTTAGCATAGAGGCTAAATCAGGTGACTTTTCATCTCTCCAATCCTCTTTTGTATAAGGCAACCTATGATGAGAAACAATTAACCAAGCCAATAATTTTGCCGCATCGGGTAATTGATCTAATGGTTTGATCTTTTTCTCTTTCACCGATTGCTTTAACTGTTCTACTGAAAAATCACCATTAATTAAATCACCAAGCCATGCTTTATCCGTTTTGGTACTCACTAAGGCATTAAGTAATAAAACAGAAATCCATTCATGCCTTATAGGATCACCTTTAAATTTATTTTTACTATTAGGCTTTAACTTTTCTTGGAATAATTGCGAGGCTTTTCCCCAGTCATGAAATAATGCAGACAGCGCCGTTAACGATTTAATCAGTGGTAAATATTTCCAATCATTTTCAATTTCACAGTTCAATAAATTTTTCCTCGTACTATTCACTGGCACTATTCCCTCACTATTAAACTTAGCTTTATTGCCCACTACCCACAAAAACTGGCTTCTTGATCGTGTTCTGATCCAAAAACAGCTCACTGCGGTGCTTTTACTGGCTGTTTGTCGGAGCATTTTTTTTACCGTAATTAAGCCGTCTTCAGTGATCAGTGTTTGCCAAGTGTTATCGCCTATGCGGTTAGCGAATGCGTCAAGTACACGTCTTGTTTTTTTAAGAGCATTTTTTTCGCATTGGCTAATAAAAGTTACCATCATGGTTTGTCATTCTCCTTTCTCTCAAGGCTGCTTTGCTGTTGACAGGCTTAAGCCCGAACTACTTTAATTAAGACTCTCTGCTATTACCTTCTTGCAAAGCCACTAATTTTACTTGCTCAAACATAAAATCGAGTGCTTTATGGTCAGTAAAAGCTTGTAAAACTTGTTGCCTAAATTCTTGTTCGCTAGCGTTTTCTTTAGCACAAACAAATGCCCATGGCAGCACAATAGCGTCTTTGATCAAATCGGCAATATCAAACACTAAAGCGCCACGTCTAGTTTTACCATGCATTACAGCAAAACCGTGTGGAATGCCTAAAACCCATAATGTTGTTGCCGCTAAACCATACGCCAAGTAGTTACCGTGGTTTAAAAAATCGTTAGCAAGATCGGTACTTTGATGTTGACGTTTAAAGCCTTCTATTTTTGTGGTGTTGGCAGCAAATTTATAAAGTGCCTTGGTGAGTTGTGCTTCAGTAAGCAGTAAGTCTGAAGGCTTTGTTGCGGTTGCCATGCGTTCATTAAAACGTGTTAACGCTTTTTCAATGCTGGCATCGCTCATAGTAAAGCCTTCGGCTTTTAAGTCTTTGTCTTTAGTCCAAACTTTATGTAGAAATTCAATACGAGCTTGCTGTAATTTTTTGGCTGCTTCAAGGCGTTTTTTATCGTCAAACCAAAACTTCATCCAACCTTGTAGGTATTCTGTGGGTCGATATTCACTTTGTGGGGTAAACCATTCTATTGGCTGTTCAACGTCATTAGCCATATATAAAGGTGTACCGCCACCGCTGGTAAAGCCCACTAATACGCCGGCTTGGGCTAACATGCGCACTGCTGCTTGAGTAATTGATGTGCCATTGCCTAGAAGCAATACAGTGGTATTAGCGATAGGAATATTAAAATATAAATTCTCTTTATGCGCTTCAGTTAGATATAAAACTCTGCCATCTTTTTGCATTACGCGGCAGTATTCTAAGTAATAGAGGTTTGCGCGCTTTGAGTGCAATATCGCTTTTAAATCACTGGGAGATAAATCTTTCATAAAGCTACTCTTATATTGATATAAATCATAAAAAAAAAGGTACTATTTTACTAGCACCTTTTTGTCATTTTTCACCAATTAATCATTAACCATTGTACGGTTATATTGTGCAGCTATAATGCCCTAAAGATTTGCTCTACTGTCTCTTTAGCGTCACCAAATAACATTTGGGTATTGTCCTTATAGAACAATGGATTTTTCACGCCGGCATACCCAGTGTTCATTGAGCGTTTAAAAACAATTACCTCTTTGGCATTCCAAACTTCCAGAACAGGCATGCCCGCGATTGGGCTAGTGGGATCTTCAGCCGCCGCTGGGTTAACCGTAACATTAGCGCCAATAACTAAAACCATGTCGGTCTCTGGAAATTCATCATTTATTTCATCCATACTTAAAACAATATCGTACGGTACTTTTGCTTCAGCTAATAAGACGTTCATATGACCCGGCAAGCGACCCGCCACAGGATGAATAGCAAAGCGAACTTTTATTCCTTTATTAATTAGCTGCTGAGTCAATTCAAAAACTGGGTATTGGGCTTGAGCAACAGCCATACCGTAACCAGGGGCAATAACGACTGATTTAGCATTTCTTAATAAATCGGCAACAGCTTCAGCTTGTACTTCGCAGTGCTCACCATAATCTTTATCATTATCAATCATCACTGTTGTGCCAAAACCACCTGCAATAACACTGATAAAAGAGCGATTCATCGCCTTACACATAATGTAAGATAAAATAGCACCTGACGAACCCACTAAAGCACCCGTAATAATAAGTAAATTATTATTCAACATAAAACCAGCAGCAGCAGCAGCCCAACCTGAATAAGAATTTAACATAGAGATAACAACAGGCATGTCTGCACCACCAATTGATGCAACCAAATGCCAACCAAATGCCAAAGAAATAATGGTCATTAAGAATAACGCTGTATTTGAACCACCATTATTTACAAAAGTTAGCAACATTAAAAAACTCAGAACTCCTGCTGCTAAATTCATTTTATGACGATGTGGTAACATCAGGGCACTTGAACTTATAACGCCACGTAATTTACCAAAAGCGACAATAGAACCGGTAAAGGTTACTGCACCAATAAATATTCCTATGAATACTTCAGCTAAGTGTATTTTGATAGCAGCATTGTTAGCTGAAGTAATCACAACACCATGCCCTGCATCAAAATAACTATTAAAACCAACTAACATTGCGGCTAAACCAACGAAACTATGTAATATTGCAACAAGTTCAGGCATTTGTGTCATTTCTACTTTATTCGCTAATCTAAGCCCAATACCTGAGCCAACAACCATTGCAACAAGAATAACAAAAACATTAGAAACTCGTGGATCAAGAATAGTAGCAAGTAAAGCGATAGCCATACCTAGCATACCGAATAAATTACCTCGCTGAGCCGTTTCTTGCTTGCTTAAACCCGCCAAACTAAAAACAAAAAGTAAGGCAGCAACTATATATGCTGCACTGATAAAACCGTTAGACGCTATTTGTGTAGATTCCATAATATCCCCCCTACTTATTACTAAACATTTTTAACATACGACTAGTGACTTTAAAGCCACCGACAATATTGATGGTCGCCACTAATGTCGCGAATGCAGCGAGTATCTGTACGAGCAAATTATCTGAGCTTACCTGCAATAAAGCACCCACTATAATAATGCCTGAAATAGCATTGGTAACACTCATTAAGGGAGTATGCAAAGAATGACTAACATTCCAAACTACGTAATAGCCTATGACACAAGCCAGAACAAAAACAGTAAAGTGAGTTAGAAAATCTGCAGGAGCAACACTAGCAACCCAGCCAAACAAAGCGACTCCAGCCGCCATCAACCCATATTTTTTAACTGGAGACGTTGGTTCCTCTTCGATTACGTTAACCTGTTCAACTTTTTCTTCTTTAACGGGTGCTGCACTCACTTGAATAGGCGGTGGTGGAAAAGTAATTTCTCCCTCTTTAACCACCGTCATATTACGAATGACTACATCATCAAAATCAATATCCAGTGTGCCATCTTTATTTTTGCATAAGATTTTGGTTAAATTAACTAAGTTATTAGCATAAAGCTGTGAGGACTGATTAGGTAAACGAGACACTAGATCAGTATATCCAACCACTTTAACACCGTGAGCATCAACAACCTTACCAGGAACGGTACATTCACAGTTACCACCACCAGCAGCAGCTAGATCTACAATGACACTGCCCACCTTCATTGATTCAACCATTTTTTCAGTAATCAATTTTGGCGCCGGTCTACCCGGAATCATCGCGGTAGTAATAATAATATCAACGTCTTTGGCTTGCTCTGCAAACAATGCCATTTCGGCATCAATAAAAGCTTTACTCATTTCTTTAGCGTAACCATCACCTGAGCCAGTATCTTCTGGCTCTTCGTAGTCAAGCTCAAGAAATTCAGCGCCCATACTTTCTATTTGCTCTTTTACTTCAGGACGCGTGTCAAAAGCGCGTACAATTGCACCTAAACTACCAGCGGTACCAATGGCGGCAAGGCCTGCAACCCCAGCACCAATTATCATCACTTTCGCTGGCGGAATTTTACCCGCAGCGGTTATTTGCCCCGTAAAAAAGCGACCAAAAAGATTACTCGCTTCAATAACCGCACGATAACCAGCAATGTTAGCCATTGAGCTCAACGCATCCATTGATTGAGAGCGTGTCATGCGTGGCACCATTTCCATGGCTAATGTTGTTATTGATTTATCTTGAAGTGCGGCGAGTAACTCAGGGCTTTGGGCAGGTGCGATAAAACTTATCAGTGTAGCCCCATTATTCATGGAGGCAACTTCTTCGAGCGTTGGCGCATTTACTTTTAAAATAATATCGTTTTGCCAACAACTTTTATTGCTAACTAATTCGGCATTATTCGTACTATATTCGTCGTCAGTAAAACTTGCTTTAATACCTGCACCTTTTTGTACTTGTACAGCAAAGCCTAACTTAATCAGTGCACTAATAGAGCTTGGCGAGCCAGCTACACGATTTTCGCCGGTTAGTGACTCTTTGGGAATTCCAATGTTCATAAAACACCTTAAACAGTTAAGAAATAATAAATTTATCTAGACTACGTAATGTTTTACCATTTATAGCGTTATTATTAAACACAAATATAGCGTTATTATTAAACACAAGCTTTAAAACAACTATAATTCGTCATTTATCATAAGAATTAACATGTTAAAGTAGCAGTAGAATTTAAAATATAAAAAAGTCTTTAACACATTGGCGCTAAGGTTTTATAAAGGTGTACGTTAATGCGTACCCATGAGTGACTTTGGTTCCGTGAAAGGTATGTTGTAGTTTGTTAACAGGAATAAGGCGAATCATCACCTTCGACTTACCGACCATGTCTCAAATAGTGCTGCACTAATCACTAAAAGTCCGCCAATAATTGTCCATATACTTACCCGTTCATTTAGCAATAAAAATGCTAAAATGCTACCATACAAAGGCTGTAAACAAGAAATAAGCCCTGCAGTTGTTGCTGATAAATGACGTAAAGATGATGCAAATAAAGCGTGCGGCATTGCTGTAAAAATCACACCAACTAATAAGATAAGTAACCAGTCATCATAGGTAACATCCATTGGTGGTACTTCAACAAATAAACATAACATTAAACAAGCCACTAAGGTTTGATATAACATGGTATGAGGACCTGAGTAGTGACTAAAATGATTTTTATGCAGAATATTTCTTAACGCAAAAAATAGCGCTGATAAAACACCCGTAGCAATACCTAAAGTAACTTGGTTGCCTAAATTTATTTCTGGTATGAGAAGAAAAATTCCTAGCATGACAATAAAAGCAATAAAAATATCTTTTTGTTTGGGTTTAATACTTGTTTTATTTTTACTGAGAAAACGCGTTAATAGTGGCTCTAAAAAAACGGTTATAACGGGGTAGGTAAAAAAAGCAATAATACCAATAGTTACTCCCGCCATTTGCATGCCAGCAAAATAAGTAACCCAATGAATTCCCACGACAATACCAAGCAGTAAAGCAACACCATAGTCTTTAGCCTTAGCTAATTTTATCTTTTTCTTTTGCAAAGTTAATACAATAAACAATATAATTGCAGCAACTGCAGTACGATAAACAGTTATGTCGAGTGCCGGTAAACCGATGAGCTTTGAAAACAAAGCCGTTCCACCAAAAAGTAATACAGCACTATGCAAGTATAAAAGACTTTGTTGTTTAGTATTCATAAAATAAATTCAAAGTTAGAAAGTTGTCAGTTAGGTGCTAATAAGAAGTTAACAGTGGGGTTTTTGACCGTTAGTCAAGATCATTTAATGGCCAGGAAACAATATAGTCTTCAAAATTGACGAGTGAAATATCATCATCTTTTACTATTTTTCCACGTACAGACATGCCTGCCTTATGCATGGCTGATTTTTTACCTTTTTGCGCTCCTGATTGAATTAAAGGGTGCCAAGATGGCATACCACGACCTTCTTGCAAACGTCTATAGGTACAACTTGGCGGCATAAAAAACACATCAGCTAAATTGTCCTGCGTTAATTTAACGCAATCAGGTACTAATGTTGTTCGCTTGTCATATTGACTACATTGACAAGTTTTTTCATTCAAAAGATAACAAGCAATATTTGAATAATGTACTTGCTCACCGGCTTTTATATAATTTGTTGGCTGTAACTCTGTCTGTTCATCAGTATCTTCATCATCAATAAACTTATTTAAACAGCACTTAGCGCAACCATCACATAATGATTCCCATTCATTTCGAGACATTTCAGCCAGTGTTTTACTTTGCCAAAAAGGTACAATGTGTGTTTCGTTTTTGTTCATGTTTTTTAAACTTCTCTTCAAATTTCTATTCAAACTTATCTTCAGATATATCAATTAGTGAATAGGAGGGAATTTAATACGATCAGATAAATGGCCAACTGAACTCACAAAGTAATATGATAAATTCCAGTGCATTAGGCTTTTATAATTATCATAAGCTAGATAAGCACGACCTTTCTTATCATCAGGAAAAACCAATGCCGCTTTAATATCTACCTTAGGTAGGTTTGTTCCATCTGTGCGGCGAATACCCAGTGTTTGCCATTGGGCTAAAGTTTTTTCAGATTCACCCCAGGCTTTTAACCAATTTTTACGATTTCCAGTATTTTTGGGAATCGCTAATGTGGTATTAAAGTTTGGTGGTAATTTAACTTGACGCCCCCACGTTAATTCACCATTCCAGCCTTCTTTTTGTAAATAATTTGCTATCGAAGAAAAAATATCTACTTGGTTATGCCAAATATCTTTTTTACCATCACCGTCACCATCAACTGCATAAGCTAAAAATGACGTTGGCATGAATTGATTTTGTCCCATTGCGCCGGCCCACGACCCTTTCATATCAGCAATGTAAATATGCCTTTGTTTCAATATGGTTAACGCTGCCCATAATTGCTTTTTAAAAAATACTTCTCGGCGTCCTTCATAGGCTAAAGTAGACAAAGCTGAAACAACATTATAGCCACCAGTAAATTTACCAAAGTTTGTTTCTAATCCCCATAGGGCTACGATAAAACGTGGTTGAACACTGTATTTACTGCCTATTTCAGTCAAAATTGTTTTATGCTGCTTAAATAACGCACGTGCTTTTTTTACTTTCCAACTAGGAACACGTTTAGGTAAATAAGTGTCTAAGGTTTCAACGTTCTCTGGCTGTTTACGATCTGAGGTAACTGCACGTTTATGAAATTTAACCTCTGCAAAGCTGCTATCAATTAAACTTTGTTCAAACCCGTGGGTTAACGCCTCAGCTTTTAGCTTAATTATATATTGTTCAAAACCAGTTTGTGATAGTTCTTTAGCTTGTATCGTATTTGTAAAAACCAATGAAAAACTCATAGTAAGTAAGCTAAATAAAAGCGCAGTTACTTTTCGCATAAGGCTACTCTCCTTTATTTTTGTCGTCCATGTGATGGATATGTTGCTTTAAAAGATCATCTGGTGGTGGTGATAATTGCAAGTAATAACCTTCTCCATTTAAGTTTATTTTTACTTTATCTAGATCAGCAAAAGCGAGTTTTTTTTTGGTCGCCAGATTCGTTAATGTAACCAACGTTGGTGTACCAAACATTGTCATTAATGCATCAGGTACCGAAGAAAAATCATCACGTGTTTTGACAAAAAGATACGTTTGCGCTTTTTTAGCACTTTTATAAATGGCACATAGCATAAAATAGACCTGTGGAGTTGTATGAGTTTAGCTAACATAAAAATAAGCACCTAATATATCACGCACATGCAATATTATGCGATACAATGACACAATAAATTATATTATTTTAGGGTCGGTTGAACTTTGCTGATTATTTTTCTGCAGTTTAAGCGTGGAAGGTTACTGGCTCTATTGACCTTTATTTAATTGGGAAACACAATGAAAGCTCCTCTATACAATGAAATTCTAGACATCTGTCAAAAGATAGCTAATGCCTCAGAAAAAGATAACGTCGATGCAAGAAACAGTGCCTGTAGCGACTTACAAAAACTGTGCGCAACTAATCAAAGTTCTCCAAAAGATCATCCGTTGCAATGGGAGGCGCTCGCTGACTTCACTGATGATGGCGATCA
>Ga0105358_10002013_pt1 | contig 10865 bp, 6 predicted proteins | sample GOMGulsemesocosm_5_FD_83509 | JGI IMG/M metagenome (GOLD analysis project Ga0105358, IMG submission 83509) | Methane-oxidizing microbial communities from mesocosms in the Gulf of Mexico - GOM15C Gulf of Mexico | ecosystem: Environmental > Aquatic > Marine > Cold seeps | place: Gulf of Mexico...
AATTCAGTTACTAAGTCGTTGCTAGAAACCTTGTTAGACTTACTCTAAGCAATTTAGCTGCCAACTACGTTAATCTCTTGTTTTTCAATGTGTTATGGTTTGTTTGTACTTGCGTCCGGTTTAACTGTAATTTTTTTATTACAAATAAATCACGATAAATCATATGATTAATTAAAATAAACCTAAATCATCGTATTTGTGGTCTTTGGTGTGTAATGTGGTTATTACACAGTGTAATTTTATTATTACAAGGTGAGAGTGGGAACTCAATGGAGGCTACTTGTGCACAGAGAAATTGAATCCACCGACAAAATGGGTATTAGCTAATAAATCCCGCTAAATTCACCAAGCAAGCTTAAAATTTAAAGCACTTACACTAGAAGGTGTTAAATAGCATTTGCATGTATATAGAAGGCATCATCAATGTAGAGAATCTATTTATTCTCTATTGATCAAAGAAAAAATTATCTGCAAGCTTTATTAAACAGAATCTCTGAGTGCTTAAGGTAGGCTCTAGGGGGCTTTGCTATAGTTTGTTATTAGCAAAATACTATGTATGTCGTTTGGTTTGAAAGCTTTGTTAGTGATTTATATAATCTCTATGAGTTTTGCATCTAAAAGAGCTCGTCACAATACCCACGGGATTATTCCTTCTGTCTCTTCAGAGTAACCCAAAAAAGAGTTACAAGGAAAAGTGTTAAAAGATAACGTTTTGCTGTGATGGTTTTCGATCTTGTCTCAAGTTCTAATAAGGTAATTCACAAATGGTTTAATATCCGTTTGTGTTCAGGTTATTGATAAGGCATTTCACATGGCTAATGATTTCATAAAAAGTAGGCTCTGTTCCATGATACTGTTGTCTATGCTATAAAACGTTGATTTTATATACTTTGTAGGTCGCCCTTTAGGGTGTCAATGTGATGGGCTAAAGCCCAACCTACATAGTGATAAGAACATTAAAGGAAATTCAACAACAACGTGCTACAACAGAGCTAAAAAGTAATATTTTTAGATGACGTAAAAACACGGTTTTGCTATAGTGCGCGCAATGAATAGTCTCTAAATAATACGAGTAAATCAATGACAATACGTACACCTACCACCGCCTTATGGGCTTTAGTGATAGTGAACCTTATTTGGGGGGTTGGCTTTGTTGTGGTTGATAGTGCTATTGAAATTATGCCCGTAAATATCTTTAACGCTTTTCGTTTTGGTATTGCAACATTAGCACTAATGCCTTTATATTTTTTGCAAAAGAAGCCCACCGATTCAGAGGGAGACTACCGAGTTTCTGAATTATTCAAAACGGGCTTTGGTTTAGGCTTGTTATTGTTTTTAGGGTTTGCCTTACAAACCAAAGGTTTGCTTTATACCAGTGTTTCTAATACGGGATTTATTACTGGATTATGTGTTCCTTTCGTACCCATTATCGGTTTCCTACTCTTTAAAACTAGAGTGGGTATTGAAATTTGGGTCAGTGTTGTCGCCGCTACCATTGGGTTATATTTTTTAACCATAGGCGACAAAATGGAATTTAATTTTGGTGATATTCTAGTTGCTATTAGCGCCGTTTGCTACGCCGGTCATATTACTTTAATGGCTAGGTCCGGAGGCCGATTTCCCGTGATTCAGCTTAGTATTATTCAATTAGCCGCTGTTGCTTTTTACAGTACTATTGCGGCAATTTATGAAGAATTTATGAACATCAATGTTGGCTACCCCTCATTGGTAGAACAATTAAATAGTACCGATGTTTGGGCTGCGATTCTATATTCTGCTATTTTAGCGAGTGCTTTTGCATTTTGGGCGCAAACTTCAAGCCAACGTTTACTTGAACCTCATAAAGTAGCACTAATTTTTGCATTAGAACCCATATTTGGTCATCTTGCTGCTTTTGTTATATTAGGAGAATACCTTGGTGTCAAAGGATGGTTTGGCGCAGGACTAATAATTGCGGGTATGCTTTACTCAGAGCTGGGCGGTCGAAGAAAAATTAAAGTGCAGCCATTAGATCAAATGGCTGCACCAATAGATAAATAGTGATTAAGTAATCGCTTGAAGGTTACATGACATATCGAACTAAACCTTCAGGTATGCGGCTAAGATCGTCCAATGATTTTTGTCTGCGTTCACCAACTTTAATTCTAGCCCTAAACTTTTCTTCATAGTTTAAGGGCAAGCCTTTAATGTTGAGTTGCTTTAGCTTCTCGTTTCATGTCAGTTGGATTAATACTGTCTTTCATAAGTGACAGTTTTTCACGGGTTTTCTATCTGGCTTGTTCTATAGTCTTTGCTGGAAGCAGCCTATGTGGCGATGCTTTGGAGGGACTTAATGTATGTTTTTAGGTCTATTTAGGTCTATTTGGGTCAATGTAGAATAGTGTGAGAATTCCATGTCCTTCGCTACAGGCCTTATATATTAACGTATGTTAGCCTTAACACATTTAAAAACACAATGAAGTAGCCTTACCAGAGGTAAGGCTTATAAAGCAGAAAGTTAACTGTAAGCTATGTTATTTATAATAACTTAAACAAGTTTCTACTTCATTTTTTGAGCCCATAATAACTTCGACTCTCTGATGAATGCTGCTTGGCTCTATATCCATAATACGACCTTCACTGGTCATGGCTAAGGCACCTGCTTGTTCGAGAAGAAATGCCATAGGATTTGCTTCATACATTAAACGCAACTTATAAGGTTGTTTTGCGTTTTTGCTGTCGGTAGGGTAGGTGAATATACCACCACGACATAAAACACGGTGAATATCGCCAACCATTGCAGCAATCCAACGCATGTTGAAGTTTTTATTACGTGGTCCAGTATCACCAGCAATTAAGTCACTGATGTAATTTTGCATAGGCGCTTGCCAGAAACGTTGGTTTGACATGTTAACAGCAAACTCTTGCGTATCAACGGGTACTTGTACGTTGCGCTCGACTAATAAATAACCGCCGTGCGTTCTATCTAATACGTAAAAATGCGTGCCGCTACCTGTGGTCATAACTAACATGGTTGCCGGGCCATATAAAACATAGCCTGCACAAACTTGACGATGTCCTGCTTGTTTGAACATATCAGAGTCATCGGCAGCCATATCTGTTGGCGCTTCATGGATAGAAAAAATGGTACCAATAAGTGAGTTAATGTCGATATTTGAGCTGCCGTCTAACGGGTCAAATGAAACAATGTATTTTCCATTATCATTACCTGCTACCGAGGTATCTTCTTCTTCAGATGAAATGGCTTTGACAAAACCTGATTCAAGCAAAATATCTTTAAATAATTCGTTAGCAACCACGTCTAATTTTTTTTGCACTTCACCTTGAATATTTTCATCTAAGGTTGACCCCAATAAATCACCTAAATGTGCTTGGCTAACGCGAAAAGAAATTTCTTTGGTTGCCGCTAAAATGGTTTTGATTAATGAAATAAGGTCTAGTGGTACATTGTCTTGACGTAAAGCGGGTGCTAATCGTTGCATGGGGATTACCTAATAACGTTAAAGTTGTATACTTTATAATATACCTAGATAAACTTGAAATCGTTCGTTAGTTTATTTGAGTATATAGGTTAATAATGGCTATTAATGAGGATGTATTCTCGTTAATAGCGGTTCGTTGTCTGAAAGTTTAGAATAAAGTTTCATGCCTATGCACTTTGCTTAGGAATAGAAATTTAATTCTTTTATTTCTTTGTAGGTCGTACTTTAGTGCGACAAATAAGCTCTGTTTGATAGCATTGTCGGAATAAATCCCGACCTACATTTTATCCTGAGTGTTCTGCATAGGCATGTAAAGTTTTATAATCTTTTATTTTTACTTTCAGTCTAATTATAACAAGTTTAACTTTGCTTTCTAAAGCCTTAACTTATATTTATTGAGATATAATTTATTAATCATTCATATTTAGTTCAATTAATAGGAAAAAAGATGAATTCTATCAGTCGTCTGCTGTTTGTATTACTTTGTTTTAGTTCAGCAGTGAGTTTCGCCGAAAAAGCGCCGGTTAGTTTTACTAATTTTATAAAAAATAAAACCGTGCAGCAGGGATATTTTTCGTTTTATCATGATAATAGCCAAGGTAAAGTTTATCTACAAATAGACAAGTTTGAGCAGGCGTTTTTATTTCAATCTAGTTTACCTCAAGGGGTTGGTTCAAATGATATAGGGTTAGATAGAGGTCAGCTTGGTGATACCCGCTTAGTGCAATTTGAACGAGTAGGAAATAAAGTTTTTCTTAAACAACTAAATACGTATTATCGTGCAGATTCAGATAATCCGCTTGAGCAACAAGCTATAGATGAAGCTTTTGCGAGTTCTATTATTTGGGGCTTTACAGTCGCTAGTGAAGTGGCGGATACGAGTAATAACTCTCAAAAAGTGTTAATAGATTACACGCCTTTTTTACTGTCAGATATTCATAATATTAGCCAAACACTAAAATCTAAAAAGCAGGGCAGTTTTAAAGTTGATGCTAGTCGTAGTGCTTTATATGCAAAACGTACTAAAGCTTTTCCCGAAAATACTGAACTAGAAGCTATGGTCACTTTTAAAGGATCAGATGCGGGCAGTCATTTAAAGTCTGTAACACCAGAGCCTAGTGCTCTGACAGTACACCTTCATCATTCTCTGATTAAATTACCTGATGATAATTATCAAAAAAGAGAGTTTCATCCTTATAGTGGTTTTTGGGCAATTGAGTATGCAGATTATGCTAGCGCAATAGATGAGCCATTAATTAAGCGCTTGATCCCTCGTCATCGCTTGGCTAAGGAAAGAGGTAATAGTGGCGAGAAAAGCAAAGCAGTTGCGCCAATTGTTTATTATCTTGATGCTGGCGTGCCTGAGCCAATCCGCAGTGCGCTGATTGATGGTGCAATGTGGTGGCAGCAAGCATTTGCAGACATAGGTTATAGTGATGCTTTTCAAGTGAAAATGCTGCCTGCTGATGCAGATCCAATGGATGTTCGATACAACGTTATTCAATGGGTACATAGAGCTACACGTGGTTGGTCATATGGCTCATCGGTAGTAGATCCTCGTACAGGAGAAATTATTAAAGGGCATGTAACGCTTGGCTCTTTACGAGTACGACAAGATTATTTAATAGCGCTAGGATTAACGTCTCCTTTCACCGAAAAGAATACCGACACAAGTGCAATGAAAGCGATGGCTTTAGCTCGTATTCGCCAATTGGCGGCACATGAAGTTGGTCATACTTTAGGTATTGCTCATAACTTTGCGGCCAGTGTAAATGAACGCGCTTCGGTAATGGATTATCCTCACCCTTATATAACATTAGATTCAAACGGGAAAATAGACTTATCTAATGCTTATAAAGAGAATATTGGGCTTTGGGATAAATACGTAATTGCCTATGGTTACGGTGATTATGGTTACGATAATAAAGGAAATAGCAAAAGTGAACATAAGCAGTTAATTGAGTTAGTTGCAGATACAAAAGCAAAGGGGTTACTTTATGCGTCAGATCCTGATGCACGTTCAGCCTCAAGCGCGCATAATACTGGTCACTTATGGGATAATGGTAGCAATGCTGCAGCTGAATTAACGCGTGTGATGCGAGTACGTGAAAAAGCGTTGTCTGATTTTGGTTTAAATTCTATTTCGGCTGGCACGCCATTGTCAGAGTTAGAGCAAGCTTTAGTGCCTATCTATAATTTCCATCGTTATCAAGTAGAGGCTGCGGTTAAGTTAATAGCCGGTATTGATTATACTTACGAAGTAAAAAGTTCTAATGTGAAGGACTTGGATAAACAAGGTGTTAAAGCGGTTTCGGCTGCTATGCAACAACAAGCTTTATCGTCATTGTTGGCAACACTTGATAGTAGTTTTCTTACTTTGTCAGAAGATATTATTAGCTTAATTCCGCCTAAAGCTTACGGCTACTATCGCACCCGAGAAAGCTTTAGTTCACAAACGGGGCTTACTTTTGATCCCGTAACAGCTGCACAAGCAAGTGCCAAGCATACTTTAAGGCTATTATTAAATGAAGGGCGTTTAGCGCGGTTACAGCAACAAGCTAGTCGCTCTTTTGTCTCAAATAAAAAAGAACGTAGTAAAGGCCGTATTTTTTCTATTGATGAGTTAATTTCTCAGTTAACTGAAAGAACGATAAAAAGACGCCCTGAGAGTGGTTTGAAATTATTGGTGCAACAACGAGTGAATCAACAGGTAATTGAGCAACTTCTTGAACTATGGCATTCAAAAAAATCAGTTTCAGAAGTGCGAAGTTCTGTTTTTTCTAGCTTAAAAAGCATTTCACGGTGGCTAGATGATAATAATGATAACCGCCATTACAAGATGTTGTCATCACATTTCAAATTACTTGAACAACAAATAGAGTTTAGTTTAGAGCAAAATAAGCAAGTAGTTAACGCTAAAAAAATCAACATGCCTCCAGGTTCACCTATTGGAAATTAATTCTAACTTTGTATTTTGAGTAATAAGTGTAAAAAATGACATAGTAGGAAGGAGCTGCTATGTCACATGCTAGGGGATAGTCTTATATTTTTTCTGTTCGCAACTTAGGGGTAAACCAGCGTCGTAATGTTGTTGGTTTAGCCAGTACGACTAAATTACCTAACAAAACGAAACTTAGCCCAATCACGGTGTACTCACTCCAAGCAAAGCCTTCAACTACTGTCGAAATTAATACAGCAATAGCGGGAAAGAGAATATTAGCATAAGAGGTTTTGTGCGCGCCTATACGGGTCATTAACGTTAAGTAACTACCAAACGCGATGACTGAGCCGAACAATGATAAATAAATTAATGAACTTAAGTAAGCTACCTCAAAAGAAAAACTAAATTGTTTACCCTGTAAAACAACGGCTAAACCCGTAAAAATTGCACCATATAGCATTCCCCATGCATTTGCTTGCACGATAGGCACATTATTTTTTTGATTTTTAATCGATAGCATATTACCTATTGAAGCAGACAAAGTGCCTAGTAAACACAAACCTAACCCTAATAGTGTCGTTGCACCGAGTGATATATCGGTTAATTGTGGCCAAAAAAGCGTCACTATACCGAATAAGCCAAAAACACCGCCAAGGTATACTTGTTTGGTGATTTTTGTTTTATAAAAAATCCGCGCATTGACTATATTCATTATCATCAAGGTTGAAAAAGCAATACATGCTAGTGCTGAATTAATGTGTTGTTGTGCGGAATAAAGTAATAAGTAGTTTAGTCCAAACAAACAAATGCCAAACGCTGCGAATAAGCCATGCTGTTTCAGAGAAAAGCGCATCGGTAATTGTTTTATTTTAGCAAAAGAGAACAAAATAAAAGCGGCAAGTGCAAAGCGATACGTTATCGACGCTTCCAGAGCAATATCGCCTAATTGGTAATTAATGGCAATCCAAGTAGATCCCCAAATCAACACGGTGATCAAATATAAAAAATGATTGTTCATGAACGCAGTCGCTCCTTTATGCCCACTTCACTTGAATTCCAGCTGAATCATGCATCTTCAAGTGGAACGGGTATATTGCTAAATATCAAAAGATGAGATGACAGTGTAACGATAATTTGGTTTAATAACATATACAGAATAATGAAAATGAAACCTATACAGTTTGCGTTGGCAATATAGAATTAATTATGCGTTTATTAGACAAAACATCTTCTGCTTTTTTATATCAACAAGTAATTGATTTTATCGAAAAGCAACAACAAAGTGGCGCTTTATTACCGGGTGATAAACTACCCAGTTTGCGAAAGCTGAGTACACAATTCGAAATTAGTGTACCAACAGTAAAACAAGCTTATATTGAGTTAGAACGACAAGGTCGTGTTTGTGCAAGGCCGCAATCAGGTTACTTCCTAACCGCGTTACAGGCAAGAACCTTAAAACCTAGACCATCAAAATGGTCTCATTGCACGCCAACAACGGTGCAATGTCGCAGTATGATTGAACAAGTTCACGAAGCAGTACATTTACCTAATACGGTCGCATTAGGAATTTCTAATCCTATTCTCGCTAATCCACCGGATAAAACCTTAGCGAGGTTGATGCGCTCAGTTATCTCAAAAGTGGCTGAAAAAGCGGTCAGTTATGGTCCTCCTACGGGTGATCCAAAATTGCGCATGCAATTGGCATTTCGCTATCAAGACCAAGGTGTTGCCGTAAACCCGGATGATATTATAATTACCAATGGTGCCCAAGAAGCGCTGTCTATTGCACTTCAGTGCGTCGCGCAACGAGGCGATGTGATTGCTGTAGAGTCACCGTGCTTTTTTGGCATGATTGAATTGATTGAAACGTTAGGCATGAAAACGTTAGAGGTTTACACCTGCACGGAAGATGGTGTTTGCTTAGATGAATTAACGAAAGCGTTAAAACAACACCCAATTAAAGCATGCTTATTTTCTACTGCGATTAATAACCCGCTTGGCTCTATGAAAACCGATGTTCAGCGACAAGCTATTGTGAGCTTACTTGAGCAATACGATATTCCTTTGATTGAAGATGATGTTTACAGCGAGCTATATTTTAGTGAACATAAACCTAAACCTGCCCAGTTGTATTCAGAAAAAGGCTTAGTGATGACTTGCTCATCGTTTTCAAAAACTGCGGCACCAGGTTATAGAACCGGTTGGATATTACCAGGGAAATATGAAGAGCAAGCAAAGCGTATTAAGCGCGCGCAGTCTTGTTCAACACCCATGTTACAACAGTGGACACTAAATGAATATATTCAAAGTGGTGATTATGATCGTCACTTATGTGTACTGCGTAAAAAATTAATTTATAACTGTGAACGGATGCGCGCATTAATCGCAGAGCACTTTCCTAGTGAAGTCTGTATCTCTAAACCTCAAGGAGGCAGTGTGCTTTGGGTTAGGTGTCAGTCGCACGTCAATACCAGTGAGTTTTTTCAGCAAGCACTAACGCAAGGGGTTAGTTTTGCCCCTGGTATTATTTTTTCACCCTCAGGAAAGTATGCTAATTACATGCGTATTAGTTACGGTGTACAGTGGAATGAGCAAGTCGAAAATGCAATAAAAATATTGGGAGAATTAGTGTTTGAATATTCAGTAAAGCGCCAATGCCATGAGCCTAATAACAAACAAGAAGAGCAGTGATAATATGACTCATACTATGAATAACCCCAGTAACGTTTCATTGAAATTGTTATTACCCTTGTTAGCGTCAATAATGGCATTGTCACCTTTAGCAATTGATATGTATTTGCCGGCAATGCCTATTTTAGCTGAATATTTAGCTACAGATATGCCTATGGTGCAAAACAGTTTAAGTGTTTACTTATTTGGTTACGCTTTAGGGTTAGTGTTGTTTGGCCCAATGGCTGATAAATCTTCACGTCGAAAAATGGTGTTATTTGGTATCAGTGGTTTTTTAGTGGCAAGTTTACTATTGCCCTTTGTCAGTAACATTGAGCAATTTTTATCGCTGCGCTTTGGCCAAGCATTTGTGAGTAGTGCTGCAACCGTTGTAGTGCCCAGCGCTATTCGAGAATATTATAAAAAAGACACTGCCAAGGGGTTGTCGTATGTCTCTATGATTATGATGTTAGCACCGATGATCGCCCCTACTATTGGTAGTGTGTTATTAATCGCGCACAGTTGGCAGATGATTTTTTATGTACTGTCATTTTATAGTGTGGTGGTATTGATCCTGGTGGTAAAATATTTACCTGAAGTGGTTAGAAATAGCACCGCTCAAGATAAACAAATTAGCTTTTTAGCGCGTTATAAAATTGTTTTTTCCAATAATGAAGCACAATTAGATATTATCAGTTCGATGATAATATCACTGGCCTTTTTCGCTTATATTACGGCAATTCCTTTTGTATATTTAACCGTCTTTCAAGTGTCTGAATTTACCTTTAGTGTGCTGTTTGGTATTACTGTGGTGGCATTAATGAGCGCACACTTTATTAATACTCGTTTAGTTGTACGCAAGGGGTCAAGAAAAATGTTGGGTTACGGCTTAACCTGTGCACTGATTGCTGCGATAACATTATTAGTCGTGAATTACTTTTCATTACCGGTTGCTTATACTGTACTGTCGATATTGCCCTTAATGGGAGGAATTTCCATGGTGGCGGTTAACTCAGATGCCTTGGTAATTACTAAATTTCCAGAACACGCAGGTACGGCAACCGCTGTGATAGGGACGTTACGATTTGGTATTGGCGCGTTGGCAGGGCCAATACTAGCCTACTTTTATGACGGCAGTGCCTTGCCTTTTGCAGTATTAATGTTCTCAGCAGTATTGGTGGTGTTATTATGTCAGGTTATAATTAATCGTAATGAAAAAATAAACTCAATAAAAACAAGTTAGATTAGAGGGATTAGCATGAAAAAAGTAGCAGTAATTTTAAGTGGTTGTGGTGTTTATGATGGCAGTGAAATTCATGAAGCGGTATTAACGCTATTAGCCATTGAACAAAATGGCGCAAGTTATCGTTGTTTTGCCCCTAATATTACTCAACATCATGTTATTAATCATTTAACAGGTGAAGTTAGCGAAAATGAAACGCGTAATGTCTTGGTTGAATCAGCACGAATTGCTCGTGGTGATGCTGAAGACCTATGCGAGTTACTCGTGCAAGACTTTGATGCCCTGATTGTTCCGGGTGGTTTTGGCGCGGCAAAAAATTTATGTAACTTTGCGCTTGATGCCGATAACTATCAAGTAAATGAGCAAGTTTTAACGGCTTGTCAGGCTTTTGCTAAAGCAGATAAACCCGCAGGTTATATGTGTATTGCACCGACAATGTTGCCATTAATTTATCCTAAAGGCGTGCAAGGAACCATCGGTACCGACCGAGATACTGCAGCATATATAGAAGCGAAAGGCTTAGTACACA
>Ga0105358_10002016_pt1 | contig 10854 bp, 9 predicted proteins | sample GOMGulsemesocosm_5_FD_83509 | JGI IMG/M metagenome (GOLD analysis project Ga0105358, IMG submission 83509) | Methane-oxidizing microbial communities from mesocosms in the Gulf of Mexico - GOM15C Gulf of Mexico | ecosystem: Environmental > Aquatic > Marine > Cold seeps | place: Gulf of Mexico...
CGCTACAAATGCCTTGAGCGAATTACGGCCGCGCCTAATCGTTGTGAAATCAACTTGTAATTGAACCCCTGGATCAGTTTCAAATCTCACCAGCGGATCGCTCTGTCCCGATTTAAAATCTCGGATATAGACTTTAATGGTTGATAGCCCACCTTGGTAACCCAAGTCTAGAATCTCTCTATGTAAGACAGTGGCGGGTATCCAGTGTGGTTTTGCAGCCTCGATACGATCAAGTAAATACGGTTTAAAAGGGTCGAGGATCGACGGTTTTGACTGCCGTTCTTTGTATGTTGGCACTTTAACTGGCTGCCGAAGGTAGTGCCTGACGGTGTTTCTCGACACGCCAAGCGAGCGTGCGATTGAACGTATGCTATGACCCTGCCGATGTAGAACATGAATGTCCACTAGTATCTCCTGAGTTATCATCACCGCCATCCAGTTGTAGGTATGGCGGTTATTTTGCCTCAGGTGGGTCAATTTTCGATTGTCGCTAGTGGGTCAGTTTTACATTACCGTTAACACATGCTCCGAGACACGACCCTTAATACCCTGCAAATATGTACATTCTGGATCGCCACAAGAACAGCCATAAGTACTATGGTGCTTACGAAAAGGCCTAAACCAGGCATATACCTCCCCAAGGTGAATGGCATCTCGAGCATTAGCCAATAAGGCACCAATAAATGTAGAACCGGATCGACTGGTTGAATAGACACAAATGGCTTTCTTTTTCATATTCAGCTTTTTTCCTGTAAATCAATACCGAATGCCAACCATCGATCAATCACCGCAGACCAGGACAACTCAGTTTCAGCCTTTCTCCTGTTATGATCTTTATGATCGTTTTGATCAAATGAAGAATACCAATCGAGAAAGACCGGTACAGCCCTTTCAGGATCAGAGAAGTCAACTGCCATCCCCAGACCATATTCCTCTACTACATCCGAATAACCGGGAGTATTAGCTTGAGCCACTACCGGCTTCCCACAGGCTATATAATCATAGAGTTTCAACGGGCTCCCTGGGCTGACCCGAATATCGGCTACAGGCAGCATGCAAAGGTCTGCTGCGCACATATAGTCTCTCGCAGTATCAGGTTTCACTTTGCCAATAAACGACAACCCCTTTATTTCCGAGCATCGATCCTTCAACTGCTGATAATATGCCTCCTCACCACCGCCCACGATAGTCAAACGGAAGCGATTATCGGCATGGGACAGAGCGTCAAAAAAATCGATCAGAAGATCAACCCCATGCCACTGACTAACCGAGCCACAAAAGAGTAAATGCACAGAATCTGAATCAAGCTTCAATCTTTGCTTAAGAACGGAAGCCTCTTGAGGATAAAAGTCAGTAACGTTGGCGCCATTGAAGACTGTAGTGGTCTTTACAGAAGCCCCACTCAGGTATCTATCGAGATAGTATTGCTCTAGCAAAGGGTTATTAAAAACCAAGCCATTGGATCTTCGAAACCACCAGAGTTGTATGCTTGCTACCAGCTTTAGCAAGACTCGTCGAACGGGCCTGTCAGCGCAAAGTATATCGACCTCTTCGGCCAAATGAGCATGAACTTCCCTGACCACAGGAACACCACGAAGCATCCCCAGAAGGCCCGCACCAAAACCCCAGTAAGAACGGGAAATGATAAGATCTGGCTTAGGCGCCACTAACCCTTGTAACAAATAGTGAAGCTCACAAATAAGTTGTGAAAACACCCCAGAGCTAGAAGCCGAAAAAAGGCGAAAAGCGCCCACCTTGGAGGCAAGTTGCGCGGCCTTCTCTTGTGTCGCCTTCTCTTTTCCTGAACCTCCAGACACAGAAAAACCTACAACATAGTCGACCTTTTTAGAGGAATAAGACTTAGCGTTCATGACTACACTCTTGAGATACCTTCACTCGACACAGGGCATAGCAAAACAGAAACCAGTAGAGATCCAGCTTCTTGAAGATTAATGATTCATACGTATTTTGAAAAAGGAATATCGTAACAAAAAATAATAAAACAACTACATCAAACCCAGCAAGATTTTTCACACCCAACCCAAACTGAATAATTGACCACAAAAAAACTAAAAGCCCTATGCAGCCTAACACACCAGCAATCTCAAGGTAGCCATTGTGGGCATCTGACACACTGTGACCTAAACCTGAAACACCTTTGATATATTCCTTAAATTGATCAAAGCCATGCCCCCAAATAGGAGCCTCTTGAATATGCGGTATCAGTTGTCTCCAGATATCGATTCGACCTGTTAATGTCGGACTGCGCCCCAAAAGTTCAAGAACCTCTCCAGAATAGAAACCCCCAACCACCAGAAATAGAAGAGAAACTAAAGCATAAGCCAGCAGAAAAGGCTTTCGGTAAAGATATATCCCTCCACCAATCAAAAACCAGCCTGTAAACAAGCTTGCCATTATTGCGCCAGCCGAGCTCGCCCGACTCAGAACCCAAACATAAAAGAAGGCCAACAAGAGAATAATTGCTTTTTTTGAATCGACAGCATACGCAATTGAGGCAAAAATCAACAACACTGCAAAGCGCCCCATATGGTTTTTATGCTGAAATAGTCCGTCTTGTAACAAGGAAAACGAAGCCCCCAGTGAAAAGGCGTTAAACGTTAAAAGCAGAGAAATAAGGGTAGCTGCTACCAAAATACAGATCAGCATCTGACTAGGTGATGCTCGCCGAGCACACCAGCTAGCCGCAACCATTGAATAGGTAAAGAGTATCAGGCTGGAGAGATGGGCCTGTACTTCTGAGGCCCAGAACAGACTAAAGATACAGAGAACAGCAAATACGCCCAACGACAGAGGCACAGGAATCCTCCCCTGAGCTAAAACATCTCCCCCCCAGAGTAAGGATACAAAAACCACCAACGAATACAAAACAAACTGGAATGCTAATGGACTTTCGACCCATCCTAACAAGAAATGCTGCAGGGTCGAGCTTTGCAACAAGACAAGTAGCACACTTACAAGCATAACAATACGTGTCGTTATGGCTTGTCCATATACAGCTTGTACCTTATCTCGAAAAAGATTCATACCTTTCAATCCCATCATATATCTCTAACTTTGGACTTAAACAAATAACACACGAAAGTGCATCGCAGCAATAGACAGGCATCATACAGCCGACCTCATTTAAAACACACCCTGCCCCGAACCTGCTGATATCAACCCCAGAAAATGAGCCATAAAATAAAGCCTACCGCTTTCATGGGAAGTTAATCCCACTTAAAATAGCCACTACAATCGAGAATAAACAAAAAGCCCACCAAATATGCTATTTAACTCTCCCACTTACTTATTTCTTTTTTTACCCCTGAGCGTAGTCGTATACTTTTCACTCAACAGAATTCGCCTAACCATTATCGCCAAAGCCTGGCTGGTTATGGCGTCACTTTTTTTCTATGGCTACTGGAATACTGATTATTTACTACTGATCATTGGTTCAATTTTGACCAATTTCGCCATAGGTTCGGCACTGCATCGAAGTAAACAGCAACCTTCAAGCCGAAAACCTAGCCGTAAAAGAATCCTTACAGCGGGTATATTGATAAATCTAGGCCTGCTGGCCTACTTTAAGTACGCTGATTTCTTTATATCGAACATCAATCAAGCACTGACAAACCAAATTCCTGCCCTTGAATTAGCGCTACCCCTGGCAATCAGCTTTTTCACTTTCCAGCAGATCGCCTATTTGGTGGACAGCTACCAGCAGGACACGCAAGAGTACGACTTTCTAAACTACTGTTTGTTTGTGACTTTCTTCCCACAGCTAATCGCAGGGCCTATCGTTCACCATCGTGAGATGATGCCCCAGTTTATGCGGGCAAGAAACGCCCTCCCTCACTGGTCAAATATTGCACAAGGCCTATTTATCTTTTCCATGGGGCTATTTAAAAAAGTCGTTATCGCTGACAGCTTTGCCGTATGGGCAAATGAAGGATTTAACCACCCAGGCGACCTCAGTACAATGGAAGCCTGGGCAACAAGCCTGAGCTATACATTTCAGTTGTATTATGACTTCTCTGGCTACTCAGATATGGCCATTGGCGCAGCCCTGCTATTTAATATACGCCTGCCAATCAACTTCAATTCCCCCTATAAAGCGCTGTCTATCCAGGATTTTTGGCGTCGGTGGCATATTACACTGTCAAACTGGCTCCGCGATTACCTTTATATTCCCCTAGGCGGTAACCGAAATGGAGATATCAAAACCTATTGTAATCTCTTTCTCACCTTTCTACTCGGCGGGCTTTGGCATGGAGCGGGCTGGACGTTTGTAATATGGGGGGCGCTCCACGGGCTTGCTCTGGCAATTCACAGACTTTGGCAACAACTTGGCCTTAAAATGAACCGTTTCGTCGGCTGGGCCTGCACATTCCTCTTCGTCAATGCCGCATGGGTAATCTTCAGAGCCGAAAACCTGGACATTGCAATAAGAATTTATCGTGGCATGCTCGGTTTAAACGGGTTTCAACTATCAGAAAAGTATGCCGACCGCTTTGGTGAACTACTAGCATGGGCAAGAATAGACACTAATGTTGTTGATAGGGATTTGATGGTCGCCACGGATGCATTAAACTACCTGATACTATTTGGCCTTGTAGCATTCGCCACACCAAACTCTATTCAGCTCGCTAAAAATGTTGCCTCCCGCACAATCCCGATTCGATATGTGCTATTTACTTTTGGTATTCTTGGTACCGCCTTATATCACTTGCTTTACCTGAATAACCAAATTTCAGAGTTTCTCTATTTTAATTTCTGACAGTAAAGCAAGAGGAACAATATAGGCTATGAACAGAAAGACCTTTAGCATCGCTCTTCCTGCCATTACGATCCTGGTTTTCGCCATACTACCGCTCGGCCTTCACTTACCTCTTAAAATACTAACCAATCATCAACTAATGGATTTAAAGCCATATCAACCTCAAAAATAATTCCCCGGGGGCAAAACAAAGCGTGGATGCGTGGATGACTATTAATTTATCACATCCCCTTGACTTTACTGGCCTACAGACAGTTTTAGCGCCCACACTTTTTACTGTGGACCATCAAAAAAATTGTGGCTTAAAAATTAATCACCCGTATTTTTCCGTGGATGGCACCCCTTGCCTTTTAGCTCTTCTTTTTCCTAGTTTCTTCTCCTTTTTCAATAAATTTAGAGAGAAAGAGATAGAGGAGGATAGAAAATTTGGATTGTGGGGGAAAGAATCGAAAACGTGGATAAATTCAAAAAGTTGTGGGGGGCAATTTAACGCAAAGCCGCATAAACACTGGAATACTTACAGTAAACCCACGGAACCACGGATAATCAGACAACTCCCCCCCTCCTGAGCTTGCAAAGCGGCCGACCCGGCTCACGCTCTTTCTAAGCGCTCAGCTATTCGCCGCACAACGGTGCCAAGGGTTACTTGTTGGAGGTACGGGGGGAAGGGGCTTTCAGAGGAAGTGCGGCCGCTATTCTTCCACCACAAGATGCTTAGCTGTGAGAGCTGAGGTATAACAGCCCCCTCAGCCACAATATCTATCTCCCCTTATCATTCATCAGGCACAGAAAGCCGCCCGTAGGCGGCTTTAAATTAAGCTTCAATACATCATTTTTCGCTAACCAGACATATTAATTTTTACATAGACAGACGTTACTGACAAAACGGGCCTGGTCCTCTTCCCTGCCGCTTAAGTACTCTTTCTTGCCTTGGGCGGTGATGTATAATCGTCGCTGGTTATGGTTGGCGGCCAGCTACGGCGGCCATTAATGCTATTTGACAGTGATTAATTATGATTAGCAATGTTAAGTTTTTTGTAGGTTATGTTTTTTTGGCAATAGCTGTTCTTTTGAATGTTCAATCAGTTTCGGCGTTTGATTTGCCTTTGATTGCCACGAATACTGAAGATTTAGGTAGGGGGGTTTCACGAACAATGAAGTCCATAGCTACGAGTACTGCTGAGAAGCCCAATAAGGTTCGCATACTGTTTTATGGGCAATCAATTGTTGCTCAGTCGTGGAGCCATGCAGTTATCCGCCGCCTACGAGAGCAATACCCACATGCAATTATTGAGTACGAGAATCGTGCTATTGGTGGGTTTCAGGCCGATCGTTTATCCCGAACGGCTATTAATGATATGTATCCTTACTATCCTGATCTGGTAATTTTTCATGACTACATGGGTTATTCTGAAAATAAAGACTACAAGGATCAGTTTGAGGAGATGATTGCTGCTTTACGTCGAAATACGACAGCGGAGATTTTGCTCACAACCCACCATTCATCTCATCAAGGTAACAAATGGGTTAAAGAAAAATATGACCAAGAGTCACAGATTATTCGGAATATTGCCAAGAAATATGATTGTGAGTTGGTCGATATTAGAAAAGAATGGCTGAACTTTTTGGCTGATAATAAATTGGATGTGAATAGTTTACTCAATGATATTATTCATCTAAATGATAAGGGCTCAAAACTGATGGAGGAGCTAGTTTATAGACATCTATCTTATAATGAAGCTCACATAACTCCACATGAGAAATGGATTCAAACTATTTCTGTAAATAAAATTATAAGTACGCCTTATAATATTAAGTTTGAAGGCAATCGCATTGATTTGATTGCCGGTGAGGATGGTGGTACGGAGGTAGGTATATATATCGATGATGAGCTTCCATCAGCACACCGTGGGGCATATGTTATCTCTAGGGCGAGTACGCAGCCTGGTAAAGGGAAGTGGTATCCAGCAATTATGCATATTTCAAGTAATTCAATGCCAGTTGCTGAGGATTGGACTTTAATCATTACTTCTATTTCGAATGAATGTCGAGAAAGAGACAGTGGTACTGAATGCTTGAAACATAAGTTTAATGTGGTTGGTAGCAAGACTGGGGTTGATGGGGCTGGAGAATCAGATAAGAAGTTTGTATCAAATACTGGTCGAGTGGTTATTGAATCTAATGACTTTCTTTTCGGGGATATGGCCGAAGTTGGCGACAAGGTGACTTGGTCTGTCAGGCCCTTGGTCAGCGATACATATATACCGTCGAACAAACAGTCAACAGTTGTGCAGCTACTAAATAACGGCGTGCATACACTGGAGATTAAGCCTGATGGTGAATTTAAGCTCAAGGATATAATTATCTATCAACCACCGCTAAAATAATAATGTTAAGTGTGGAGTTAGTAATTTGTATAAGTCTTGACCTTCTGACGAAGATTAAAATCAATCATATCCATCGCCAACTCATGCCGAGACACATATTCATCCCTACTCGTTTTATCAGGCCGCAGATGGTCAAAATCACACTGATTTCCAATTATGCAGGCGGCCAATCGATCATTAACCGCTGAAGAAAAGTGACTCCCGTCATAGGTTTCACTAATACTTGAAGTGATTTCTGAAGGCACAGTGAAGTCATAAAGAGCTGAAAATGAGCCCTCATTAGATAGCAAGTAAAGTATTTCTAAATACTTTGTATAAGAGTCATCACTCTTGCTGGCTAAATACCAAAACGAGACCGGTGGTACATAGCCAACTACTCTGGCACCTTCAAATTTCCTTGCAAAGTCAGTATAACGGCTAACACTAACCTCACAAGACACACAATCCTTAGCCTTTATTTGCAAATATTTGGGGAGCCTTGAAAGCTTTGGAGGAACATAGCTAGGAAGCCCCATCTTTACTCGACCAACAAACTCTCGATCATAAAATCGAGGCTTTTTGATACCCTCCATGAATATTTGATAAGATTTCTTTAACATCTGAAGAGACAGGTAACTATCAAAAGGGCCTGGAGGCTCTTTATCAGAAAGGATAAAATCAGGAACAGTCACGGCCTTACTATTGGACATCAGACTAAAGTCATCAATGCCAACAATAACTAATTCCGGCATCGCTGAACGCGATAACAGCCAATCTGCATATACAGAAAACTCTTCCAGCTTCCCAGAAGAAAATGAGAAATTAAAGCATCGATAGCCTTCTATTAAATTTTCATTTAGAAGAGTTGTTCTCGAGCTACCAAATATAAAACAATTATACTGTCCCATATTCTTAGCATATAAATTAATCTTCGAAAAGCGTTCATTATAACGAGGATTCTCACCCTTTATGATATTACCCTGAAAATACCACAGAGGATCAACAATACTATTGGCCAAGAATATGGCTAAAACAGTACCTACAGTTACAAATAGGATTACTTTACTAAATATTTTCGATTTCATTAAAAGCCAGTAAAATTCTTCAAGCACCAACTTAGACAGTTATTTAAGCCTATCTTAATATCGTAAGATGCTGAACAATCAAGTAAATTATGTCTTTTGAAACAGCTTCTTATAAGCAATATCGCGTATTTTTTGATGCATAAAATGGTAAGTAATACCTTCCAGCTCATTTTGAGCCGCACACTTAAGAAAGGAAAAATCCAAGCTTTCCTCTATAACACAACGAAGAACATATGCCCTGACCCAAGGATCCAAAAAACTATAAACTAACCGATAAATTAATTGTGGGGGTAATTTTTTAGTATCTATGTCTAATAGGAGCTTTGGGAGCCAAAAAGTGCGAATAATATCTCCAGTATCAATGCCAGGCGACATATAAAAACAGCTCGCTGAGGTATGGCCTGACAGTAAAATAGACCACAAAGTACAATCTGCCCCACGAATATCAGGTAAAAAACCAGGGTGAACATGTATAAATTTTAAATGGCTAATTTCCAACAAGCTTTCAGGCACAATACCTCCACCTGTATATAAAATTGCACCAGCTGGCTGACCAGAGAGGCAATCAAACAATTTTCTATCCCGCAAACTTGTAATAAGTAGAGTTTCGATGTTTTCACAGTAATTAGTCAGAGGAAATAGCTTTTGAGCTCCATATAAGCAAGCACGAGGAATATGAAGCTTCTTTTCAATTTCAAGAAACGCCACATCTACAAGCTCTGCACGCTCCTTTAATATTCTTTTTGGCCAATAATGTATTTTAGATCGATGTATATCCGCTGAGTAAGGAATCCGAATAGACTCAGGCAACCACCTGCCAACAGGCTTTCCCGACACGAGATCCGTAGCCGAAACAAGTTCAATTATTTTTTGGGGTTTAAGCCCGAGGCTACTTAACGTCTCTAAATAAGCTCTAGCTATCGGACCATCGTAAAACAAGATAGCTATAGGAATAATTGCCCCGCTCTTTTCAGCTCGCCCATCCAAGCTTTCTCTGGAAGGGGAAACAGAACCGCCTACATCTTCAAGGACTCTTTTAGAGAAGGTCGACCATAATAATTCTAAAATCTGGCCTAACTCAGTATCTGACGACAGCCAGTTAGGACGAACATTTTCACACACTTTGAAAAGGGTATTAAACCTCTTCAACCTGATACCATTGCCCCCCTGCTCTAAACACGAGGCTTTGAACAAAACTGCTACAAATAACTCCAGCCAAACACCTTCAATCAACTCAGAAGTGACTCTTTTTTTTCCATCCAAATCATATCCGAGGTATACTTTTTTACTAATCTCTAGCCGTTTAGATAAGAAATCCAAACCTTCATAATCTTCCTCTACCCACTCATCCTTTTCTGCCACACAACATAAAAAATAACACGTATCAAAGGGCCAGCCACCTCTTTCAATAGGATCCAAAGAGCTCAAGAGCGTCACTATCTGTTGCTCTATTTTAGAAATATAATCCATATCAGATCCTTATAAAGCGCTGCTGAATGACCTGTAGGAAATTTGTTAACACCCAAAAAAGTAACATTGAAGCCGGGAATGGGTAAAAAAGAATAAAAAAAGCCGCTGCCATAAGATAAAGATTTCGCTTTTGTCGATTCATTTCAGCGCTAGACACTACAACATTCCTAAACCTAACAGTTGAATAGCAAGTTATTAACGTCATCAGGAAGGGTAAAACACTAATAGAACTACCAAGTATTGCTGCATTAAAAGGTAACACTCCAACCGAATCAGGAAGTGCTAGATTTTCTATCCAAAAAAATGAAACACCATTAAACTGGGGCATCTCACCTAGAACATTAAAAACCGCTATTAATATGGGTATTTGAACCACCGAACTCAACATCGGCTTGAGAGTATAAAATGGCGAAACGCCATGATCTGAATGAACAGCCATAAGACGCTTATGAGCTTCCTCTCCATCAAAGCTGGCCTTAATTTCTCTGATTTTTGGATCTAATACTGCTTGAATCTGGCTAACATCACGCTGAAAATTTACAGTTAATATAGAAATGGGCAAAAGTAGAAATTTAAGAACACATGAGAAAATTATAATTGTCCCACCCCAACCAACAGAAGTAGTTTCTTCAACAAATAACAGGATACCCTCAATAAACTTGGCAAGTATCGCTAATGGACTCCATAATTGCGCATAACGAAGCTGATCCAGCTCAGAAGAAACTGATATTAAGTCAGTCTTTTTTACAATTTGGACCGCAGGAGGGTATGAAAAATTATCAGTTTCAATATCCAATCCTGCTTCACCCAAAGAAAAGCGCACCCCATTAGATTGAATCACTAATGCATTAAAGCGACTAACAGCTACCACCCACTCATCTGAGTGAGACACAAAAGAATCGCTAATTTTAAGCTTATCAACAGAAGACTTATTTACTAAATAGTAATTCATCTTATTGTAATAAGATGCCAGGCCAGAAAAAGAATATTTAGATTCTCGCTGAATAAACTTCTGGAGAACATCCTCTACCTGCGGCTTACCACTTTCCTCCGTAGTAGCGTCGACCCCGTGAGAACCAACACTAAACGTAAGGAAAATCGCCGTACTAAAAACCAGACCAAAGGCTCGAGAAAGGCTTCGTCTGAGATACTCAAG
>Ga0105358_10002018_pt1 | contig 10851 bp, 9 predicted proteins | sample GOMGulsemesocosm_5_FD_83509 | JGI IMG/M metagenome (GOLD analysis project Ga0105358, IMG submission 83509) | Methane-oxidizing microbial communities from mesocosms in the Gulf of Mexico - GOM15C Gulf of Mexico | ecosystem: Environmental > Aquatic > Marine > Cold seeps | place: Gulf of Mexico...
GAATAACTATGTTTAACTCATTTTGTTTGTTCTAAGCTCGCTACGTAACTCTAAGTTGATCGATTCATTATTTCAATTGGTATAAGGCGTTTTTAGTTTGAGGAAGCTTACCGATCAACGCCAAGTGATCGATAAGGCTCTATAGATTATAATTCTTAAGCTTGTATTACGTTAAGAAGATAAACTTAGCGACGAACAGAGCAGTAAGCGCCCAAACGCCAGCAGATATTTGATCAGACTTACCAGCACCTACTTTTAACACAGTGTAAGTGATGAAGCCAAAAGCAATACCATTAGCAATAGAGAAAGTGAATGCCATCATCACAGTGGTACATACTGCAGGGGCGTATTCAGTTAAGTCATCCCAGTCTAACCCCTTCAAAGAACTCATCATCAGCATTGCAACATAGATAAGTGCGCCATCAACGGCAAAACCAGGAAGCATTTGTGCTAGAGGTAAGAAAAACATCCCCACAGCAAACAACAAACCAATTGTGACGGCAGTAAGACCTGTACGACCACCTACGGCTACACCAGCAGCAGATTCAACATAAGAAGTAACAGGAGGGCAACCAAAGGCAGTACCAATAACAGAAGATATTGAGTCAGCCTTTAGAGACTTACTTAAACCATGAATTTTGCCATTTTCGTCTTGAAGGTTAGCACGCTCTGCAACTCCCATTAGCGTACCAGCTGTATCGAATATATTAACAAATAAGAAAGTTACAATAACGGGAATCAACGCTACTTCAAAAGCACCAATAATATCTGCTTTCCACAAAATAGGTTCAAGTGCAGAAAACTCAGGTATTGCTAATAAACCTTTATAAGCCACAAAACCAGAAGCTGGAGCCCAGCCTTTAGCCTCTTCTGCAACAACAAAGAAGTCAGTTGGTAAAACCCAAGTCATGGCGAAAGCAATAAAAGTAGTAGCAGCAATACCAATTAAAACAGCACCGAAAACTTTACGATAGCTAAGTACTGCGATGAGTAAGAAACTTAAAAAACCAAGTGCTGGTGCTTCTGGGCCAAATTTACCAAAACCAAAGTGGGTAAGATCAGCGATAGCAACGATATTATCAGGGTTAGGAACAATAATACCGGTGAAACGCAAACCGATAAACCCTAGAAAAAGACCAACACCTGCGGTCATTGCCAGACGTAAACTCAAAGGGATACTATCAAGCATCCACTCCCGCAGCTTGGTGACACTCATGAATACAAATATAACCCCCGAAAGGAATACTGCACCTAGCGCAACTTCCCAACTATATCCCATTGAGCCAACGACAGAAAAAGTAAAAAAGGCATTTAGTCCCATACCAGGCGCAAGCCCCACCGGCCAGTTTGCGTATAACCCCATTAGAATGGTTGCGATTGCGGCGCCAAGACAGGTAGCTAGGAACAAGCCATCAAAAGGCATTCCAGTTTTAGACATGATGATAGGGTTTAAAAACATAATGTACGACATGGTTACAAAGGTGGTAAGACCCGCCATGATCTCTGTTTTCACATTGGTTTTATGTTCAGAAAGTTTGAATAGACGTTCTATCAAACCGACATTACTCAATTTATTTTCAATATTTTCAATATTTTCATTAACCTGTTCCATAACTACAGTTCTCTCGTTGATTGAATAATAAGGCCATTTAGTTTTATGTTTTTATATTTTAAAATTTGACCTGTTAATTGCCGAACTACCGATAATAAAATAATAACAGCAGTTGCTAATTTTAAGAAAGAGGCTGTGTTAAACCCTTTTTCTGTGTAGCTAATTCAATAAAACACAAATAAAAGTCAGAGTTAATAAAAAAACGATTAACCAGTTTCACATTATGAAATCAATGGGCACTATTTGATATACGCTATGCCCCATGAATTAACGATGACTAAAGAGAATAGTGAAAAATAAAAATTCAAATTTCACAGAGTAAAATTGAGTTCAATTCAATTCAATTCAATTAGTAATAACTGAACAACCTAAGTATAGCCTCCAGAATACTTTTTACTTTTTAATATCTCTTTTTTATGTTTTATGTGCTTTTTTTATAATCAGCACATCAATCCTATACTTAAACCAGAAAACTTGTCAATAGTGTCAAGTATTTTGTTTTTTGTTATACTGTTTAGCATCTGGTTCAATATCGAGCTACAACAATAACCCTTATATGTTGTTATATAAGGGTGTTTTCTAACATTTACACGATAGTTAGCCCATTAATTCAACATTTTAAAATTAGGTAGTCATGCTTTCTTTATCACATTTTAATAGAAAAACCATTAAGGGCGACATTTTTGGCGCATTAACATCAACAATTGTTGCATTACCTTTTGCGCTAGCATTCGGTGTAACATCTGGTGCTGGCGCTAGTGCTGGTATTTATTGTGCAATTATAACCGGGTTGTTTGCTTCATTATTTGGCGGTACCAATCAACAAATATCAGGACCTAACACTGGCTTAACAGTTGCCATGGCAGCAATATTAACCAGTTTTGTTGCCCAATCTCCTGAAAATGGTATTGCTGCAGCATTCACTGTGGTGAGCCTAGCGGGGTTATTTCAAATGCTATTTGGGGTTTTTAAGCTCGGTAAGTATTTTACATTGGTTTCCTATCCCGTGATATCAGGTTTTACTTCTGGCATAGGGATATTAATTATTCTTTCACAAATAAAACCTTTATTCGGCAGCTCTCTTTCTGAACTAAGTTTGTCAATAAATACCTTAACTAGTCCCCCTACTTTGCTTGGATTTGCGTGTCTTTTAGTACTTTTTTTATGGCCTCAAAAATACAGTAGAGTCATTCCTGCCAGTATTATTGCGGTAATTGGTGCAACACTTTTCTTTGTGATTTCTGATGTCAATTTGCCGGTTGTTGGTGCTATTGCGAGTGAACTTCCTTCTTTTAGCATGCCTGTATGGGAATTTAGCTTGGCTGGTGAAATGGTTAAGTCGGCGCTATTAATTGCCACCTTAAGTACGTTAGATTCATTAATGACCTCGCTAACAGTTGATAGTATTAGTAATGATTTACATGACTCTGACCAAGAACTAGTCGGTCAAGGCATTGGTAACATTATCGCTGGTTTATTTGGTGCTTTGCCCGGTGGTGGTGCAACTATGCGCACGGTAACTAACTTAAGAGCGGGTGCTACAACGCCATTATCTGGCATTTTACATGCCCTTTTCATCTTAGCAATTGTATTATGGGCTGGTGAGTACACAGCATATATACCTGTGGCTGTACTAGCGGCAATATTAACGCATGTTGGCATTAGTATTATTGATTGGAACTTCCTTAAACGCATTCATCAAGTGCCTTTATTTAGCGTTGGTTTAATGATATCAACCATGATTATGTCAGTAGCCTTTGATTTGGTTACCGCAGTATTAATTGGCGTGTTTGTTGCCAATTTAGTGACCATTCGCCGGTTATCAGAAATTCAATTAGATAATATTAACCTCTATACCGCAGAAAATGCTGAGCACTTGTCTAACCCTGAAAAACAGTTACTAACGTCAATGGATAATAGTGTGCAATTGCTTAATATTTCAGGACCTATTGGTTTTGGTGTTGCACGAGGGTTGAAGCAGAGCGTCTCAAAGTCTGATCAAAATAAAACGTTATTGATAGATTTAACTGATGCACACTTTGTAGGAATTACCAGTACTATTGCCATTGAAGAAATAATTGTTGGTTACCAAAGTCAGGGACGCAAAATATACTTATCAAGTGTGTGTGACCGAGTGCGTAATGATTTTAATAAATTAAAATTACTTGACAAAATCTCACCAGAACATGTTTTTAACACCAGAATTGATGCCCTTAATTATTTAAAACAAAAAACGTCGAAACAATGATTTTAAAAAAAATGACGTTAAATAACATAACCTTGAAGACAAGAACTTTAAATGAACTAGTTAAGTAACCTCAACTCGGTTTAAGATATTTTTAACTAATTGAAATAGAACATTTTAAATATTCAATATTCTATAGTGAGATAGATTTTCTTAATTTAAGGCAAATTTACGCGTCAATAGCTAGTCTATTGCAAGTGAATTTAACGAAGATGTTAGTAAAAATAGTCACTATAGAAAGATTTATTAAGCCGAGCTGAGGTTAAGTAGGCTCTACTTTCACTAAATATATAACGAGCCAACTTGCTAGAACGAAAGGCGCTGTTAATGCTGGTAAAGCTAATAGTTCGAAAAACCGAGTAAGCAAAGTAGCGACGACAATACCCATAAATATAGGCCATGGTGCTTTAGTGAATCGCTGTGCTAAAGCTATTGCACTTAGACTAGCATTAAAGCCATAGAGCCCCTGATGTACTATATCTTCTGGAAATTCAAAAACACGCGCAACAATCACCCCTCCTACTGAGCCAATTATGGCCCAAGCTGCTACCTTAAATGAATGTAATAATAGCCCAACAATAAAAACGACTCCCGAAAACCAGTAACCTTGCAACAGCACTTGGCCTATCCCACTCATTACAATGTAAAAATAATCAAAAGCATTGATTGTAAAATGAATATTTTTCAAATCAATAAAAACCGTTTCACTCAGTAGTAATGTTAACCAAATTGAAAGCAAAAATGGAACAGTAAAAGCCGGACAGTTAGGTAATTTTAGTAAGAAAAAGTTCATAATAACGGCAGATATTGCCCCCGCAAAAATGATTAAGGTGAATGAAAAAACATTGGCAGGTAAAAAGAGTAATACTGCAGCTCCAACAAGTGCAGCGTTGAAACCATAAAGGCCATTGTAAATAGCATTTGCGTTAAATTGTAAAATCCGTGCAACCAGCAAGGCCGAAAGTACGGCAATAGTTGCACCAAGTAGCATTATTGGTGAGTTTAAACCCATTCCGATAACAAAGAAAAAACCAGTGATAGTATTTTTTTGCAGCATAATTTGAGAAAAGCTGCATAAAAACCCGCGTAAAAATCTACTGATAAATAGATTAACAGGGATCTTTATATTTAGGTAAGCCCTGCTAATCAATTAACTAATTATTCGCTAGATACTGCAAAGTTTCCACTACTTGCATAGGTGTTGTAGCCCATGTATGAGCAGCTGCATCGACCTCTTTAAGCGGGTGAACTAACGCTTCACCATGAAGGGTAATATATGGCTTATTAAGCGCTGCACACGTGCCTGCATCAAAGGCCGCATTCCATTGTTTATATTTATCACCAAAGCGAATAATGGCAATATCACAACGCTGGATTAATGTTTTTGTTCTAATAGCGTTTACTTTTGCTGATTTATGATCTCGCCAAAATGGTTGCTTTTCAGCACCCAGCATATCGCCTGCACTATCACTTGACTCATGGTCAGTATTAGCGGAGCTAAATACTATGTTCAAATTATACTTTTGACAGCCTTGAATTATTTGTTCTCGCCAATCAGTATGAATTTCACCTGAGAGATATACATTAAATTTCATAACACTATCCTATTTTTTCTGTTATTTTTATATTGTTAAACAGCGTACATAGCAAACACACATATTACCTAATAATTAATCGGTGAAAACGCATCAACTCCAGCTTGAGCACAACCTAAATCTTGATCGGGGGAGCCTGAACTAACCCCAATACCACCAACAACTTTACCATTAGAATGAATTGGCAAGCCGCCACCCACAATACACATACGCCCACCAAGGGCCGTGTGAATACCAAATAAATTATTTTCATGGCCAGGAATACACGCTTGGTTAAATTCATGTGTGCCCTTACGCGCTGATGCCGCAGTAAAAGCTTTATCTTGAGAGATAGTAATACTGTGAATTTTACCACCATCCATGCGCTCAAAAGCAATTAAACTACCTGACTCATCGACAACAGAAATGCACATGGGTACGCCTAACTCAATTGCTCTTTGCACTGCACCGTCAATAATTGTTTTAGCTTCAACTTGATTTAGTCTATTAATTGTTAACATTTTTTATTCACTCTTTAAGTTTAAAACTTGCATATTACAAAGATCTATTTTCAGCTATTGACTAACTTTTAACATAGCCTAGTTCAATTGATATCGATTTTCCGGTCTTGGTCAGATCTTTGATCCATTCATCTTTACGTCGTTCTATGGGAGCCGACACAGATAAACCTGCCACGACTTCACCGTATTTGTCATATAAAAGCACGCCAATACAACCCACACCTATTTCGGCTTCTTCATTATCATAAGCAAAGCCTTGGTCAACACAACTCATGCACTCTTGCTCTAAGCTATCAACTGTTGAAAATGTTTTCCGGGTGTAAGCTGGTAAATTTGTACGCTGAGCATAACCACTAATACCTTCTTTTCCTTCCATACCAAGCATCATTTTTCCTACCCCAGTTACATGTAAAGGAGCGCGGCTACCGATAATTTGTTGAACATGCATCATTCTATTAGGAATTGCTTTCTCTACATAAATAACTACATCACCCTCACGCGCGGTGAGGTTAATAGTTTCGCCAAATTTATCACGTAATTTTTCCATGTAAGGTAACGCTATCTTACGAAAATCAACATGATTGTATTGATAATTACTCAATCGTATTAGTCGGCCACTTAATTGATATTTTCCGGTGCTATCTCGATCAACAAAGTGATTATCAATAAGCGAGTGTAATATTCGAAAAGCAGTTGAAGGCGCTAAATTAGTATCAGCACTAAGCGCTTTAAGTGTTACCGGCATGGTATAGCGTGAAATGGCATCAAGTAATAATGCGGCTCGATCAATCACTTGAATTCTAGATTCTGGTTTTGCTCTTTTCATAACGTCACTACTCAGTTTGATAACTAAATTTACGATTTAGTATTTATTTTCTTGACTCTTGTGTCAACTTTTGATTTAAATATAAAGCGAAAAGCAAAGGAAAACCATCATTAAATTAAGGTTTATTTTTTTCACAATGTGAAATACATAACACCACTTGATTTTATTTACATATATATCCTTTAATTTCAAACGATTACTTAATCTCACTTTGTGAAATCCCATGAGGATTTCATATTGTGAAAACCAACTAGTTTGCGGTCATTTGTTGTTATCCCTACAGTGAATTTCAAATGTAAAGATAACGCACCAAAGTAGATAACAGTTAACAGGCAATTAAATCAAGAGTATGAAGAGGAAAATATGAGCAGTTCTACCCAACCAACAATGAACATTCCAAGTTATGATGATGTACTTATTGCCCATGAGCGTATAAAGCCCTACATCCATGAAACACCAGTGTTAACTTCTCGATTTTTAAATGAGTTAACCGGCGCAGAACTGTTTTTCAAATGTGAAAACTTACAAAAAGCAGCTGCATTTAAAGTGCGTGGTGCCTGTAATGCCGTGTTTGGATTAACAGACGAAGAAGCCAAAGTGGGTGTCGCAACTCACTCATCTGGCAATCATGCTTTATCTTTATCTTATGCAGCAGGACAACGCGGCATTCCAGTTACTGTAGTGATGCCAAAAACAGCACCGCAAGCGAAAAAAGATGCCGTTATTGGTTATGGCGGCATCATAGTTGAATGTGAACCATCGACTAGTTCACGTGAAGCGGTATTTTCAGATGTCGTCTCGCTGTCAGGTGCAGATTTTGTCCACCCTTATAACGATCCTCGTGTTATCGCTGGCCAAGCCACTTGCTCGAAAGAACTTGTTAATCAAGTGCTTAACTTAGACACTGTGGTTGCACCAATTGGCGGTGGCGGCATGATATCAGGCACTTGTTTAACACTATCTAATACTAATCCTACAATAAAAATTTATGCTGCTGAGCCGCTTAACGCTGACGATGCTGCACGCTCTTTTAAAGCCGGTCATATCATTGCTGATGACGCGCCTAATACCATTGCTGACGGTCTTAAAGTTCCCTTAAAAGACTTAACATGGCATTTCGTCAAGAACCATGTCACCGATATTTTAACGGCAACCGAAGACGAAATCGTAGCCGCAATGAAGCTCATTTGGGTCCGTATGAAGATGGTGGTTGAGCCCAGTAGTGCTGTACCTTTAGCAATAATTTTAAAAAATCCAGATGTATTTAAGGGCAAACGAATTGGCGTAATAATTACTGGGGGTAATGTAGATTTAGACAAACTTCCGTGGATGAACAAATAAAACTAAAACTAAGTAAATTTATATTAAAAATTTTGGAGAATAAAATGTCAACATTAAATGAATTAGAAGTAGGATATGACGTTCCAGCAGTACCAGGAATGGACGAAGCAGATATTCAAACGCCCTGTTTGATAGTAGATTTAGATGCTTTAGAGCGCAATATATCAACCATGGGAAAATACGCAAAAGACATGGGCGTGCGCCATCGTGTGCATGGAAAAATGCATAAGTCGGTTGATATTGCTCTATTACAAGAAAAATTGGGTGATAGCTGTGGCGTATGTTGTCAAAAAGTTTCAGAAGCAGAAGTATTTGCTCGTGGCGGCATTAAAGATGTTCTGGTATCAAACCAAGTACGTGATCCTGCAAAAATAGATCGCTTAGCACGTTTACCTAAATTAGGCGTGCGTACGCTTTGCTGTGTTGATGATATTGAAAACGTTGCTGAATTAGCAGCAGCCGTTAATAAGCACGACACTCAAATAGAATGTTTAGTTGAGATTGATTGTGGAGCTGGTCGTTGTGGTGTTAGCGAAGGTCAGCCTGTTATAGATATCGCTAAAGCTATTGCGGCAACACCAGGTTTAACTTTTGCCGGTATTCAAGCTTATCAAGGTGCTATGCAGCACTTAGAAAACTATCAAGAACGTAAAGAGAAAGTAGATATTGCCATTGGCATGGTGGCACGCACAATCGAAATGCTAAAAGCTGAAGGGCTTGAGTGCGATATTGTTGGTGGTGGCGGTACTGGTTCATATTACTTTGAAGGTAACTCAGGTGTTTTCAACGAATTGCAGTGTGGATCATATGCATTTATGGATGCCGACTACCAAACTATTCATGATGAAAGCGGCGAAAAAATTTCTGAATTTGAAAACTCATTATTCATTTTAACTTCGATAATGAGCCACACTAAAACGGATAAAGCCATTTGTGATGCCGGCCTTAAAGCACAGTCTGTAGACAGTGGTTTGCCATATATCTTTGGCCGTGATGATGTTGAATACATAAAATGCTCAGATGAGCATGGTGTTATTTCAGATCCCACAGGAGCATTAAAAGTTAATCAAAAACTAAAACTAGTACCTGGCCACTGTGATCCAACCTGTAACGTTCATGACTACTACGTAGGTGTTCGCAACGGTAAAGTAGAAACTTTATGGCCTGTTTCTGCTCGTGGTAAAGCTTTCTAATTGCCACTACCCTCTCTTCCATTCCCTTAGTACTCACTGAGGGGATCACAACTTTATTAGGAAATAAGTCATGAGTGATATCAATCAAAGCAATAATCAGAACAAGGGGGTAAGCCTTGTATCAGAAGAAGTTTGCAAAGACGTTATGGGGCGAAGTAACGCCTTTACTGCGGTAGAAAACGTATTTTCCGCGATGGCAAAAAATAATGCCTACAACTTTCCTGTCATTCGTGAAGCCATAGGCCATGCTGATGCCTTGTATGGTTTTAAATCTGGCTTTGACCGAGACGGTATGATCTTAGGCTTAAAATCTGGTGGTTATTGGCCAGGTAATTCCCAAAAAAATCTGACTAACCATCAATCAACAGTTATTTTATTTGATCCTAATACAGGAAAATTAAAGTCTCTCGTTGGCGGCAATTATTTAACGGCAGTGCGCACCGCAGCATCGTCTTCGGTTTCAATTGCTCACTTAGCGCGTAAAGACGCTAAAGTACTAGGTATGATTGGCGCAGGTCATCAATCAACGTTTCAATTGCGAGCAGCCATTGAGCAACGTAAATTTGAAAAAGTGGTTGCATGGAATAATACACCAGCAAAGCTAGAGAATTTAGCTAAAGTGTGTGAAGAACTAGCATTGCCTTTTGAAGACGTTAGCCGTGAAGAACTTTGTGCGCAAGCTGACGTAATTATAACGATTACCTCCGCATATGAAGCATTAATTGATAAAGATTGGGTCAAACCAGGTACTCATATCGCTTGTATGGGAACTGATACCCAAGGCAAGCAAGAGGTTGATGCTAACCTATTCAGTATTGCTACCGTGTTTACTGATGAATTAGCACAATCTATTTCAATTGGTGAAGCGCAACATGCGATCGCAAGCGGATTAGTTCAGCAAGATGAAATTATTCCTATTGGTGAGGTGATCAATGGCACGAAACCCGGCAGAACAAGCAATGATGAAATTACCTTGTTCGATGGTACAGGTGTTGGCTTACAAGATTTAGCTGTTGCTTCTGCCGCGGTAGAGTTAGCACAAGCCGAAGGGAAAGCTAGTTATATAGATTTATAGTTTTATTCAATTCTCTTGTTTACCTGTTCTCTAATTAGTGAACAGGTACCCATCATAACTTCACCTTAGCCTTAAAGCTGATGTCGTCTTAAACAAAAAGCCCCCGCTATGCGTATTGGAGGCGTTATCAATACTTGTGGTCAATGTCTGTTGTATACGAAACCAGACATTAGCCTTGGCTTACCTAACGACAAATGATCCGACATTGCGAACATTAACATTAATAATTTTTTAAGCTATTTTTGGGGTTCAGATAAGGTAGAGCTAGCTTTAGCTGGGTAGGCAATTCAAGCACAAAAGCAGCCATTAAAACTCAATTTCCAATGCGACTTTTTCCAAATCCAGCTTATCCACAATTTTATTCCTCTAAAAATTAACGACAAGGACATGATAGAAGTGTGGTCGTTATGTTTTGATAAAATAAAAAACAAGGAAGTTAATTAATGCAAATGAAAGGTAAAACA
>Ga0105358_10002023_pt1 | contig 10842 bp, 14 predicted proteins | sample GOMGulsemesocosm_5_FD_83509 | JGI IMG/M metagenome (GOLD analysis project Ga0105358, IMG submission 83509) | Methane-oxidizing microbial communities from mesocosms in the Gulf of Mexico - GOM15C Gulf of Mexico | ecosystem: Environmental > Aquatic > Marine > Cold seeps | place: Gulf of Mexico...
ACAACATCCGCACGCGATCCTGTAATATTTGCGCCGATCCCTTTTGCTAACATGGAAGGGTCGCGCAATTCACTTGGCCTATTCACCGTAAACTGGTCAGAGGCCCATTGTTCTTTACGCTTAGGTTTTAAAGGTTTGGTCAAAGGGTGGCGTTCAATAATGCGTTTTACATTTCTAACCATTTTTTTTGCCAGCGCAAAATCTGCTGCCATAACCATAATGCGTCGATCTGCATCCAGATATAAAAGCCACGCGCAAAACAGACCTACCAACGTACTTTTCCCACTGTTTCGAAATGCCATTAAAAGCAATTCACGTTGCCCTGTTGTCCAAGCCCCCCCCATCCAGCTACAAATTTTTAAATGATGCTGTGGCATATTTAGTCCCTGCACTTGGTCCCACAACATAACAAATTCAGGAAAAGCCACATTCTTTTTCATTTTTGCATCCTCCTTTCAGGCAATCGAAAACCTTCATATTATCCAATGACGATACGAAGGTTTGCAATTTAATTTAGTTTTCTAATTCTTTCAGTGCAGCACGCGCACCTGCCAATAAACCTGCGATCTCTTCATCTTCAGATAAAGTAACCACTTTATCCTCTTCTGTATTTTCAGCCCAACGTGCAAGCTTGGTTAAAAGTTCAACATGAGACAACGCAGCTTTACATGCTGCATGATGGGCCGAAAACCCTTTGGCATCTTCAGGTACATCGGCGTTACTAAAAACTTCATAACTCTGTGTTGTACTTTGGATCAGTGAAGGCAGCGCAGCAGAAAGTTGGTTTCGAACATCTTCTAATGTTCCTCCTTTCTTTCGACGCCGCCTCCGCCTTGGTACAGGTGTGTGTTTTTCTTCAATCATATTTATCCTACTCATAAAAAAAGCCGCATTCACGAATGTGAAAACGGCTGCCTTATACGTATTGATGAGAAGATTGTTTTATGAAATAAACAAACCTGCGGGTTGAACTTGTTTCAATTCACCGGGGTTAAGCGCAGTATCAATTCCTTCATCTTTTGGTGCGTCACGTAACGCTTGTTTTTGCTGCGCAATAGATTGTTGTAAAGTCACATCAGCCACTTCCATTGCCTTCATATAATCACAATCTAAGGATGAGAGAGCAGATGAACGCGCAAGACGAATTTTATCGCGCCAAATGTCGCGCGCTTTAACCATATCGACTTCAATCACACCATCATTCAATTGCCACGCTTGACGAAATATACGCTCAGAAGGGTATTGGGTATTTTTAGCATCTACGAGGCCTTGCTGTGTTTCAATGTAAGTTTTTATCATTTATATTCTCCTGTTTGATTTTCCATGCATTGCGCCATTCACGACCGGCAGGAAGTTGGTTTTTTCGACATATCACCATTTTAATGGCATTGCCTCGTTTAACAGCCCAGACATGCTCTGGAATGTCTTTTTGAATAAGGTATTCAATAGCTTCTTCTTCATTCATTGCCCCAATAGGGGCTGTTTCATGAAAAATGTGACCGTTGATGACACGGCCTTGATTGTCTGTTTCTAATTGATGATAAACTTCAACAGGTGGTAGGATGCCGCCACAAATTGCCGCTGCCATCCAGTTGGGATCAGGTACCAAGATGGATGACGGACTATCTAAATCAGTTTCAAAAATTACACGGTAATCAGACTGGATAGGCTCAAGGTGTTCTTTCGCTATGGCAAGGCGCTCATAGAGTTTTAAGCTTGCAAGTCTCGTCATGCTAAGTCGCCATGCGCCGTCAAATACACCTCTATTGCGTCTGCCACTGTAGAGCCATCAGCACTCATAAAAGTTGATTGCCCTATTGCTAAAGCACCCATAAGCGCAATGTTAGAATCATTTAAATTTGCTCGTTTACTGACTTGTATCGTGTACGTGTTAGCAGAGAACGAGGCCGTAAAGTTGGCCGAATATTGACCTGTACCGACATCCACAATTGAGCTAACATTAAAACTTCCATTAACAGCAATTGTACCAGTTCCATTCATATTAAGGTAAGCCTTAGCCTTACCAGCCTCAGCATCAGAACCGTTGATATTTGTTACATTTAAGTTACTCATGCTAAGTCCCCATGAAATATATGATGGACGTTAGCAGCGCGGTCTGTTCCTGAAGTTCCGTTAGGATGCCCCCAAGCACAAGTAATACCTGCCGTAGTTGATGTCGGAGAGCGAGATGGTGAATCTAATCCAGCTTCCGGCCTTAACCCAGAGCTGGTATCACCGCCATGTGTAAATAAATAATCCGCATTTGCAAACGCGGAAGTGAAATTAATATCCCATTGCCCTCCACTGACATCTACAATACTTGATATATTTAAACTTGTATTAACATTCATGGTGGTATTGAACATATTGAGGAGCGCTTTAGCTGAACCATCAACAACATAGCCCGTACCAATCCCTTTAGAGCCGTCTAGACTTTCAATTCGGCTTGTTCTTAAAATGCTCATGCGAGATCACCATGTACTACTGTTGTGAAGTTAAAAGGATCAATGAAGGAAGCCGAGCGGATACTATAAATACGAAACCTTGTTGAGCCTATCAGCAAACCATTACCATTATTACGGTGAATTTCAGGCACTGAGTGCCCATGATCACTATTCGCTATGCTTGAAGACATACCGAAAGAAACCGAGTAGCTAACGTTTGCATAACTATTTGTATAATTTTGTGTATGATCTCCTACGGCATTGTCAATTGTGGAGGAGGTGTTTAAACTGTCATTTATTAAATTCGACCCCGCGTTCATATTAATTCGACTTGTAGCCGCACTCTGCCCTGTCAAATCAACGGGCGAGCCATCAGCTTTTTCAAGCACATCTGTTTTTAATTTTGATACCATTTAAACCACCGTATATTCGCCGTTGACTGTTAAAGTAAAGCCACTCGCAATTGTGATGGGGCCGGCGCTCATCCCGTTCGTTCCTACAGGGATTGTGATATCTTCACTGATTATGTTAGCGTTTGTTCTAATGATTGAATTCGTACCAAGAGAAGGACCACCTAAAGTGACAGCGGGGGCAATTTTTGCTTGTGTAATCGCTCCATCAACCACATCACTTGTTACAACTTTTTCACCCAATAGACGATATAAGGCCGGATCAAAAGTTTGAGCAAAAACCGCAGCACTTTCTGCCGCTGTTTGAGCAATAGTTGCTGTAAGCGCAGCTTGCGTTGCAATTTCTGCATTTGTTTGAGCTGCAGAAATTGCAACAACCCCCGGTCCTGCAATTGGAACACCATCCCCATCAAATGCCAATGTCCCATTCGCCCGATCTGTTTTTGTGGGTAACGAAAGGCTGACCCCATCATCCGTTGGATCCAGAATTAAAGCACGGTCTAAATCTTGGGCATTTTGTTGTGTAACGGCCACAAGATAATCAAGTTCTTGGTTGATCACGCTTGCATGAAAAGCACCGCCTTCAGCAAAATCACTGGTTCGTTCAATAATCAAGCGTCGTCGCAAGGTGATGATAATACCAGAGAAAGGGGCAAGATCAAAAATAACCTGTCCGCCTGCGCTTTCTCCAGACCCTAGGACACTATAGCCTGATGTTTGCAAATTCTCATCCAAGTAGACTTCCAAATCCGTTTCTTTAAAAATAGGAAACGGGTAAGTAAATTCTGTTTGAATGCCATCTGCGACCACTTGAATGCGGGGTCGCACGTCTCCAATCACGATGGAATCACTCATCGCTTATACTCCTTATAAAATGTTAAATGATTTTATGCGTTTGCCGTCAGCTCTTCGACCAAAGATAAGACACTAAAAGCAAGAGGTGTATCTTGTTCAATACGCCAAAGATTTTCGGTTCCGTTTTTGCGCCACCCTAAAGCACGCACAGTAATATCGCCTGTAAAAGGTGGCGTTGCCCTATCCAACACACCCTCTTTTGCAAAGTTTTTAAAGGCTACTTTTTTAGGCCCACGTCCAACATCCAAGGTTAAAGCTTGGGTATCTTTAAGCCTAAGCGCCAATGAGACCAAACGCACTCGCCCGCCTTGGGAAGCATGGCCTGTTGCTTGTGGTGAGGGAGGTAATGGTTCAAGAATATGTGTATAGGAAAGGCCAACCTCCAAAGAAGAAACGGCGCGGCCCACGGTGACTTGTCCACTATTCACCATCTGATCTGAAATAACAGCTCCATCGCCAACTATTTTTACCGTTTCACCTTCCAGATGGTCAAGACCTGACCAAATCAGGCTACCACCTTCATTTTCCCCATATAGTCCACCATCCGTTGACAAACGATCATCAAAACATTCAATTAAGGTTTGCCCTTTACGTTCAACCAAGACATAAACATCGGTTCCAACATTGGTGACGGCCTTAAAGCTGCCTTGAGTTTCTAAAAGCGTCCAAGCTGATATTTTTTCGGCCCGATACACACTTAAGGCCCCCATTGTGCCGTCGCCCATCACCATATAAAAAATACGATTATAACTGTCATAATCTTGATCAACCGGACTGTTAATCAAATGTTTGCACAGCATCGCCAAGTCATTAGATTGATAGGCCTGTTCCACATCAGCAAATAAAAATTCGCATAATTGTTTGCCATCGCGCGACACAAACAATGTCGCCCCATCCACATTACGTGCGGGGACATATCGATCCACGGGTGATCCAATACGTGTTTGGCGTTTAAGTTGAATGGTTTCAGGTGTCATGGGTTCACCCGTCACCATCCATTCCGCACCCGAGGTGAAAACCTGTAAATGACCAGACGAAAAAAGAGAGCGTATTGCGTTCACTTGATCTGATAAAATTGCAAATTCAATAGACTCATCATCCAATCCTTCACCCAGATCAAAGTTGAACAAATCTGATGATTTTGACATCCATAAGCGATTTGGTAAATCACGCGTCCCACCAATAACCAACCGATCTTGATGAAAAACAACCGCGACTGGCCAACCATGAACTGAGGAATATGATTGTTCTTCCCAATCTTTTGTCGCAGTCGTATTTACCAAACCGCCAACTTCTTTCACCACAGCAGTTGCTTGTGTAGGCGATGTAACCCCTGTGATTTCAACTTCTTTTTTTGCCATGCGCACCCGTGTACCCACATGATCATTTACAAACACATCTGCGCTCGCGGTTAATGTCACGGTGCCTGTTGTTGCACTTGGTGCCATCGTGATGTCATCATCTGAAAACTTATAATGAGGCTGCATAATACGCCCCAGATCCTCATCTTCATAGAATGACCATTCAGATACAGTCCAATCTGTATGAGATGTTCGGGTGATTTTACGAGGGCTAACATCAGGATGAACCACCAATAAAGTATCAGCACTTTGCGTCCAATGAAGCAAAGGAAGTTGGTTTTCAAGCCAAGGCGTATCAACAACAGCCTGTTGAACATCATCTCGATAAATTGTCATTTTCAGATCTGTAAAAACCAGTAAATAGACTTGCTCAATATTAAATTCAAAAGAAACCAAACGACCTTTTCCAAGTGCCGTATCAATATGGCGAAGTCCCGATCTTCTACGTAAGCCCCCCGTTGGATAAATTGTTAAATTTCTCATCATAGCCATACCATTTTCATAGGCTTTTAGATCCCCCCGACCAATGAGGTATGGTGATATTTCGCCCCCTGAAAAACTGGATTTTGAAATACGAATACGCGCCATTTAATACCTCACTCCCACAAGCCCGTCTAAGGCAATGGTTTGTGGTGTTTGTTGTTGTGAATCAATGTTGCGCGCTTTCTGGATTTCCTTTTCTCCCATTCGCAAAAAAGCTTCCCCACGCGATGCACTTTCCGTTAAAGGCAAGCAAAATTCTGCTGATAGATGTGTGATCAAGCCTTGCGTAAAATAAGGTGGGAATTCTGATGGTTCTGGTCTGAAGATATAACTTAATGTTACATTTTCCATATCTGTGTGAAGCCGTTTTTCTTGTATCCGAAACGTCACACCGCGCCCAACACCGCCCGTCCCCACAGACAGCGCACGCAGGAAATCATTGGGTAATTGATAGGCATATGAAAAATCTGCAATCGGTGTCGCCGTTAAACGCGCAAGACGAACTTGAGCTGTGGCAAAACTCCACGGATAAGAAGATAATAAACTGTCGCATACACCTGGAAATAAATTCTGCGCTATCTCAGCCTCAGCAGACCCTTCTTCAAAAGATGAAATCGCATTAACACCAATTTTTAATAATGCCCGTGAACACAAGCCTATTTTTGTTAAAGACATCTGACTATGCCTCCTCGTATGAAATTAAAAGATTATATTTGATAATGAGACTGTAACTTTTATCGTTCGACCACAGCCTATCCAGCCCGTAGCGTTAAGACGGTTTACTTATTTTGCGCTTGCTTCATAATGCGCGTTATGATTCAATCCAAACTCAACAGTCTTTATAAGATTGGATGACATATATTGGAGTTGCTATGTTGGTTGACCACGCAGACGAAAAAAGACATAAACAACGCAGCCAAATCACACAATTTATCGGCAACTTAAAAGAAAAAACTGTTGAACTAGATGGCTGGGCAAAACATGCAGAAGCATCACTTTCCGGTGAAGGTTTCAAAACCTATCTAGAATTTCGCGACCTTGTTGTGGAATGTGAAAGTTTCAATGAAATCATCCAACGCAGATTAGAAGCATCTAACAAAGATAGTGAAAACCCTGATTTACAAGACCAACTTGATGAACTCAGCGCACGCCAAATCACACTTGCCATACATGCTTCGTTGAAATTCTTGCGCTATATCGCTGAAAAAAATCTGCCCATTGGCTCGCGTGACGTTTTTATTCGCGAACTTCAAGACCTACATCGTATGAAAACATCTTTAGACAACGCACGTCTTAAAGGTAAAGTTGATGCCGCGGCTCTTGAAGACCAAAGAAAAGTTGAAGAAATCTTGAATGTCGTCATTGAAAAAGCTCCACAACTTTTCAGTTTTGATCGCCTTTAAATATCAAACCTAGATACAATTATTAAAAAAACCACAAGGATAGAACTTTCCCTTGTGGTCTCTCTATCATCAAGCAAATTAGTCAGTATTACTGGCACCAACTGCAGTGATATTTGCCAAATTCACAATCGAAGCCGCACTTGATGCGACAAGGAAAATGCCAGCCCCTGGCGTACCATCGGTGTCAACATTGGCCATCACCATATCACCTGTGCGCAGCATATCGGCAGCTTCATTAAAATAACCTGACGTATCCACATCTGTTGCCACATCAACAGTTGCGTAATGCCATAATGTAAAACCATTCGAATAAGCCAAAACGCTTAAATTTTTAGACTCAAAAGCCATGAGATATATTCCTTTAAAAAAAGAAACACCCCGAAAACCAAATGGCTTCGGGGTGTAAAATAAAGAGGGTATTAGACGTTTGCTTTAAGCTGTTTCTAAACAACGCAAAGAGACAACGCCAGTTGGGTCAATGAGACTTGAACCTTGGCTCATCATGTTATTGACAAAATGTGCTGCACGATCACCATGCCAAGACACATCAGATTTGATATCTTGGCCAATCGCATGACCGATTGCGGTTTTGTGATACCAATAACACGTGCGTACATCACCCGCTTTCGTAAGACCTGAATGTGGCATCCAAAGTGTGCCCAACCATTTTTTAGCTTGGCTGCCTTTCCACGGCAGTTCTTCATCACCAACATAATCAGACTTGGTAAATTCATCAATTTGAAGCAGATCTGACCATTGTTTCCAGCCGACAATAGCAAAACGATCACCATCATCTGGGACATCGCCTTCGCCCATCATTTCAAAAGCTTCCAGAACTTTTGCTTTGGTCAACCCGTCAACTCCATCACCTGCAAAATTGGTGGATTTATCCAGTTCATTAATGACAAGCTCATCGGTTTTACGGCCCAATGCATAAGCACCAGCTTTTGAGACGATTTGCATTTCATTGATGTTTGATTTGATCTCATCCAGCTTATCAATCCAATCACCCGCATAATAATCATACAATTTACATTCAATCGGTTCATGATCGATATTCATGATCGGCACTTTGCCGTGACGACCTTTTGTGCTGGCTGTGCCTTTACCAATTTTTTGGAAAGTCGTGGTCGCACCTTCAATGTTATTTTTGGTACGAACCGTATTGCGTAATTTCGAGCCCATTTGCTGGTATTGCAAATGTACTTCTGCCACATAATGGCCAATAAACGAATTTTCAACGGATGTAGACATTACATCACTCCTCTATAGATAGATCATTAATGATTAAGGCGAGATGCATCACGCAACAGCTTGTGGTTATGGTCATGTTCCAATGTGCGCACATTGAAAGATACGACCGCCGAATAAGTGGTGTGATGCGAAAGAACCATTGGGCCAAGGGCCTTTAAAAGGGGCGAGGTTATCCAACGGATTTTTTTTAAGAACACAGACATAAAAAAAGCCCAAACCATAAAGGTCGGACAACTGCTTATTTCTGCTTAAAGCTTTGTGCCAGCAAGAGAAACCTTGAGCGAAGTTCACTTCAGTGGCAACTCTCCTGTTGACTGAGGGTAATGTAGAACAAAAAGAGAACAAAGTCAAGATCTCTTTTCATTTTTATCAAAATTCTTTAAAAATCGAAGCCAAGGTTATAACCAAATTGATTTATCAACTCGTCTTCATCTGTTGATTTTGCAACCAAGTCAAAGGCGGCTTCAGTCTTTGGTCCAACGATCCCATCATCTTTCAAAAGCTCATAGCCTTTTTTAGAAGCTCCCAAATCATTCAACGTATCTTGAAGTGCAAGACCTTCTGGTTGAAACCCTTCCTTGGGCGTCTTTTTCGATCCAAGCAAGGGTGCAAACACTGCCCCCAACTCACTCGCTAAGTTTTGAGGACCAGCGGCCTTCGCCTTCTTCATTGTTTCTTTAAATTGACCCAGCGCAATGGCTTCAGATACTTTAGGGGACCCGTTATTAACCAACGCTTTCTTCAAACCAAAAGACGTCTTCGGCCCCACAAGCCCATCTTCCTTCAACTTCACCGTCATTTGCTTACCCGGTAAAGGCGATTGGTTCTTCTTATTACTCAACATATTCAAACCAGATTGAATGCCCTTCACCATTTGTATGTCAGGAATTTCACCTGGATAACCACGGTCAGGGTTTTTAAATTCAGGGATACCAACGAAACCATCATCAGGAAATCCATCATCTACAGGCCCCTCTGGTATCCCAACGATAGGGTCGCCATTTTTATCTTTCTTTGGCAATCTATCCCAAATATCCCTCATGGCATTTTCAAGATCTTGTCCATCATTGGTGCGCACAGGAACGGGCGTGCTGGGGATAGAACGAATGGGTTTGGGTTGCATCATACGTCCCGTTTCATCAAACCCAGCTTCCCCGTTACCATAATTGGCCTCAAACATTTCGCGTTTCTCAGCATCATTGGATGCCGACTCCCGCTCCTTCATCGCATCCTTAAGCTCATCCTCTGTCCAGTCCTTAGGTGATTTAAGCCGGAGGTCAGAGGTTCTGTAGGAAGATAAAGCAGGAAGAATTGTGCTTTTCTTACTACCGTCACTGAGGTTTTCGCTAGAACTATGATTTTCCGAAATATTACATCCTTCAGTATCCATCAACTGTTCAAGCCCAATAATTGTAGCACCTACTATCTTTAAATCTCTGAATAGCTTACCTTCTCGACTCTTTAGATTTCTAAGGTTTTCAGTTTCTTCACTTGTTAAATTCTTCTTCCTCCCTAATTTTCTAATTTTACCACTGACAGTACTCCATTCATTTTGAAGCCTCGATTGTTCTGGAATTTTTTCGTTAATTTGACGCTGCCAATCTCTACATTTAATACGATCTGGCTTGTCATTTGGGTTTCCTCTAGACATAATATACTCCTTTAGATTGATTTTAGGCTTTAAATATGTTGCGATACGTTTATCTAATAGCTCTATGTTTTTTTTGGTCCTCACTTTCACAAGCAGAGACGGCCGTTTCGCTTGATGAGTTTTGCGATGATATGGATAGTTCAAGAGAGAACTCACAAACTCTCGTTCAAACGACCATGAGCCATCCTTTAAGAATGCAAATACAGGGCTTTGTTGAACTATCTGGGGCAATGGGAAAGCCCGATATCATTTCAGCTCTCCCAAAATTAATTTTTTCTTTTCAAAGTATGCCACCTAGCCAAAAGAAAAATTCGGCCTCAACAACCTACCCACTTATGTGTTCTTATGGGCATGATCCTCAAAGTGAAATAAACATCCCCAAGGACGAAGCTATAAAACAATGGACATTCTCAGAAAATATTGCAGAAGTAAGCGCAGCAGCTTCTCTTTTCAAAGAAAATGCAAAAAATAACTCACAATATTCATATTTCCTTGGCTTTGCCTACTTACTTGGTCGAGGGGTTGAATGCCATATTGACCTCGCCTTCAAATGGCTTAAACAATCCAGTATCAATAATGAACATGCCTTAAAAACCATTGATGATTTAAATGAGCTCATCCAATTTTCTAAAGACCGGTGTCAAAGAACCAACTTCTTGAAGTTAATCATAAACAGAGCTTCTCAACTGAAACAATAATGCCATTTCTATGGATTGATGATTACTTTCCTATCTCTCAAAAAATAGCTCTCAGCCTTGCATAGAGGATAATTATCATTCCCATTGAGGTTTCTCCATGATTATTAAAGTTGGAATGTTCATCTCACTTATCTGCATGGCATTATCGTTCCAGACAACATTGGCATTAAGTGAAACAAACAAAGAAAAATCCCCGATTAATGTATCGGAGCTGAGACGTAAAATTGCATTAATTCTACATTGTGAGACACCACCCTGTGATGTCGAAAAAGTTAGACGCTTG
>Ga0105358_10002027_pt1 | contig 10834 bp, 6 predicted proteins | sample GOMGulsemesocosm_5_FD_83509 | JGI IMG/M metagenome (GOLD analysis project Ga0105358, IMG submission 83509) | Methane-oxidizing microbial communities from mesocosms in the Gulf of Mexico - GOM15C Gulf of Mexico | ecosystem: Environmental > Aquatic > Marine > Cold seeps | place: Gulf of Mexico...
CCACTTTGTGCATCATGCGTGGTAATTGAAATAGGTAGGCTGCCACGGTAAAAGCACTAACAAAGCTCACATGTTTTTGTAATAAAATTTGTTGATATTGTTCGGTATCTATTGAGGTTAATAGCGTTAACAACCCATATTTTCATGTCCTTACTTGCCACAGCGAAACTGGAAGTGCTGAGTATTAAAAAAGGCTTAACCACTTTTGGATTGAAAACCAAGCTTTATATAAAAGCTCAAAAAGCAGCTCTTGAGGCCAGGCAACAAATGCAAACTTCAACTGCGTAACATCAGTTATCTCATTAATGAAACTGCTTTAATCTTCAATATTAGCGGTCTCTGATTCAATAAAGTTTTCACTAATACTTTCAGTAAAGAAGTTATCTGCAAAGAGTTTTAACCCTTCTTGAACTAGGTCGTAAGTACTATCAATATCTGTGGCAATTTTACCATCAAGAACTGATAGACTTTCAAGAATATCACGCGCATCTGTAAAGCCTTGTTCTATACCGCCACTTATAATCGACATGAATTTATTTAAAGACTCTTCGGGGGCAATATCTGGATTTTGTTGTTGAAAAGAGTGAAAAAAACCAGTTGCTAAACTTATTATTCTTGTCGCTGTTGCCTCTGGAGATACATCAATTTTGTTGTCATACGCGGTTTGTATTGGTTTAGTTGCTAGTGTTGGATCTAGCGCTTCATTAATCGCATTTAACGCTGTTTTATAGAGTAGAGCCATAGGCTCATTACCCATTTTTAAGCTAACTTCCATTTGTGAGCGAATAATTGCGCTATTTTGCTCTTTTTTAGCTTGGGTATGATCATAAATTGTATCGGCCTGTTTAGACTGTAATGGTTGTGTCAGTTGTAGTTTTTCATTTACATTAGTGATAGGCATAACATCTCTCTTTTTATTAAGCATTACTTACATTAGCTTAACATTAGCGAACAATAGTTAAATATGCTAAGAATTGACATGGTTTGTTATCATAGTGGTGTTTTGTGCTGACTACTAACTATTAGAAAATGCAGGGGTAATTCACCTGACGGCTGCACATGCTACTGATTTTAATTTAAAGCGATTTTTGATTTATTACTCTATAAAATGCTTTATTCTTTAAAATGCCTTACCCTTTCAAATGATGAAAGTTAATCTCTTCAATTTTACTGCCAGCATTTTTATCTAGAAATATGTCATTATTAAATTGCTGTTCAGATTTAGCAACGATTATACTTACCATACTGTCTCCTGTAACATTAACAGCGGTGCGAGTCATATCAAGTAACCTATCAACACCGATAATTAAAGCAATACCTTCAACAGGTAAACCAACTTGCTCTAACACCATTGCTAGCATAATTAATCCAACACCAGGAACGCCGGCCGTACCAATAGAGGCAAGTGTTGCGGTAAGTACTACAGTTAAATAGTCAGCTAAGGTTAAATCTTGACTAAAAACTTGGGCGATAAATACCGTAGCGACACCTTGCATAATTGCCGTACCATCCATATTAATAGTGGCACCTAAGGGAACGGTAAATGATGCTATTGAATTGTCAACGCCCATTTTTTTTGTTGCTGTTTCTAACGTAACTGGAATAGTGGCATTTGAGCTAGCGGTTGAAAAGGCAAAAATAGCGGCATCACGCATTTTTTTCAAGAAAATAAAAGGACTTAAGCCCGTCAGTAATTTTAATATTATTGGATAAGTTACCAAAGCGTGAATAAGTAAAACGGCTAGTACCACTAAAAAATATTCGATTAAATTGCCAAAAGTTTCAAGTGATACGGTCGTGAACAAGGTGGCGAGTAAAGCAAACACGCCATAGGGGGCTAAATTCATTAAAATAGCGACTAAGCGCATAATTACTTCACTTAGATCTTCAAATAAACTTGCTACGCGTTCACCCGCTTTTCCCGATAAAGCGATAGCAATACCAAAAAGTAAAGCAAAGACAATAATTTGCAGCATATTTCCTTGTGCAAAGGCTTCAAAAGGATTAGTGGGGAACATTTGAATAATAACTTGAGCAAAAGGTGGCGCTTCTCTGGAACTAAAGCTAGTACTAGCTGTCATGCCTACACCCTCTCCAGGGCCAAAAATTATTGCGATAAAAATAGCAAAACTTATTGCTATTGCCGTTGTGACTAAATACAAGCCTATTGCTTTACCACCAATACGCCCTAATTTAGTTGTGTCTTGTAATGAGCAAACGCCACAAACAAGTGAAACAAAAACCAAAGGTACAACAAGCATACGTAAACTTGCCATAAAAATTTGCCCAATAATTTCAAGCACACCATCAACTAAAAAGCTTTGTAGTGATAATTTAACTAAAAATAAATTGATAACTAAATCACGACCATTAGGCATAAGCCATTGTAAAAATGTACCCAAGGCAATACCTGAAATCATGCCAAAAACAATTCTGGTGGTTAAACTACTTTTTTTTGATATAGCTTTACTTTCTGTTGAAGTCATTTAAAGGAGGCATGTTGTTAATATTAATATTTGTAAGATTAGCAATAAACTGAACGATAAAAAACAGTTTTACATGTTTTACGCTAAATTTAATAAATTTTAGTTAACTTGGCTAATAACAGTACTTTTTTTAATTTAAATATTAAGTTGTACTTTTTTGCTATTTATCAGTTAGTATGAACAATTAAGTATATAAAGATTAATTAAAATAGAATAGGGATACCTTATGGAGTTACTTCGACGCTTTAGCTTTACTCTGTTACTTATGTCATTAATGACATTAGCTTCTTGTGGTGGTGGAGATGGGGATCTAACCGGTGGCGGTGATGGCGGGGGGACAGTAGAAGATGCTGTTGTTATAGCGCTTGCACTTTCTAATCAAAATGTGACAGGTCAAGAACCGGTTACTGTAACAGCTACCTTAACTCAAGGTGGCTCAGTAGTTCCCAATACAACCGTGATCTTTACATTAGATACTGTAGTATCAGGTATTGGTGCTTTTTCTCCTAGTTCAGGTACAGCTAAAACCGATGATGCGGGTGTTGCTGAAATAACACTCACCGCGGGTAATGTGCGTGGTGCTGGAACTATTACAGCGGTTGCTGCATCAGGAGAAGAAAGTACAATTGATTTTAGTACTCAAGGTGATGATATTGGTGTTGTTGGCGATATTAATATTACGGTAACTCTGGTTGATAGTGATGGTAACTCAACCGACACCATTACCTCATCTAAACCGGGTAAAATTATTGCTGAAATTAATGGTATTAGTACACCGCTAATTGTTACGTTTATTACAACGGTAGGTGAAATTCCTATTGCTACAGCAATAACTAATGATAGCAACGAAGCAAGTGTTGATATATTTGCGGATGGTAGTTTAGGTGCAGGCTCAGTTACGGCTTCAATTGAAAGTGGTGAAACTGGGCGGGTATTATTGGTTGTTGGTTCTTCAACGGTTACTATGGGTAGCGGTGATCCGTTTGTTGAAGGTGTTGCTGAAATTAGTTTGGCACAAATTTCAGCAGGTGGCACAACGGTTATTACGGTGAATATCATTGATGATCAAGGGGCTTTATTTACCGAACCTGTTGATGTTAACTTCTCTTCGAGTTGTTCTAGCTCAAACACAGCAGAAATTAGTTCACCAATAACGACATCAAACGGTATAGCAAATAGTACTTATCTTGCTAAAGGTTGTGTTGGTGATGATCCTATTAATGTTACAGCTAATGCAGGTGGTATTAATTTATCAGCCAACACGTCTGTTAATGTATTAAAAGCGAATGTTGGTAGTATCGAGTTTATTTCAGCTCTGCCAGAAAATATTTCCATTCTAGGAACTGGAGCTATAGGTGGTTCAGAAAGTTCTATAGTTAAATTTAGAGTGCTAGATACCAACGCAAACCCAGTAAATAACCAAGTAGTTAATTTCTATTTAAATACAGATGTTGGCGGTATTCAGTTAATCCCTGATAGTGCGACCACAAACAATGAGGGTATTGTGCAAACGGTAGTTAACTCAGGCACAGTGGCAACAAGTGTTAGAGTACAAGCTGTCATTGATGATGGTAGCATTCCGGAAATAGCTTCTCAGTCAAGTGTTTTAGTCGTTTCTACTGGTGTTCCAGATCAAGATAGTTTTAGTTTGTCTGCTACTGAGTTAAATCCTGAAGGTTGGAATCGTGATGGAACAGAGGTTGAAATTGTTGCACGTTTAGCTGATGCTTTTAACAACCCTGTTCCAGACGGCACAGCTGTTAGCTTTACTACTGAAGGTGGCTCTATTGACCCTTCATGTGTAACAACTAATGGAGCTTGTACTGTTACATGGCGCAGCCAATTTCCTCGCCCAGAAGGACATGAATTAGGAGATAGTAATAATATTCTACACTCACCTGAAGTTAGCAACACAATGGGACAAAAATGGGGAGGACGTGCCACAATTATTGCAACAGCGATAGGTGAGGAGTCATTTCCAGATTTAAATGGTAATAAACGTTTCGATGCAACTGAAATGACCGCCTTTTTAGGCACAGATATTAGCGGTGATAATTATGATTTAAAAGAAGCGTTTGTTGATCATAATGAAGATGGTTTTTATAACCCTGATACAACTGATAATGCTTCAGCTCCCCTAGATCCTAATGATGCTAGCAGTGGTGAGTTAGAAGAATTTTTTGATTTTAATGTTGATGGTGTTTTTAGCCAAAATGATGGGAAATATAATGGTGTCTTATGTTCCGTTCCTGCTCATGAAGGTTGTTCATCTTCGAGTAAATCATTAAATGTAAGAAGATCACTTACGTTAGTTATGTCAGGATCTAGTGCTAATATTTGTATTTCATCTACTAATGATAATTCAGGCACCGATGTTGATTTAATTCGAGTTGATGGGGGGCCTTCATCAACGGCAACACTTCCATTTAAAACCTCGACTGAAATACCTACAACTGATGAAGCATTAGTTATTGCCCGTAGTAATGTTCTATGCCATGCCGAAGTACTTAGAGTTACTTATGATACTGATGTTTCTATAGATGACGATAATGATCCTGCTACGGACGCCGCCGATGATGATGGTACTCCAGGCACACTAGATAATACGTTTGTGCAAGCTACAGCAGATATAATAGATACTCGTTATGATAATACTATATATATAAAAGGTGAAAACTCTACGGTAATCAGTGTAATTATATCTGATTTACATAACCAACCTATGCCAGCAGGCACTATCGTTACATTTACAGCAACAGCGGGCTCAGTCGTTGGACCAAGTAGTTTCACTTGGTCAAGCGAAAATCATAATGGTGGTAGCGCTTTTGGTGTCACGGTGAAAGGTGAAAAAGAGCCTAAAAATGGTAGTTTAATTGTTGAGGTCACAACACCAAATAAATTGACTACAATATTTGGTAGCATTGGTATTATTATACAATAATTAGTTGTTGGTCTATTCTAAATGGCTCCTTTGGGAGCCATTTTATTTTGTGTAATTAGAAACCTTATTTTTTACTCATCTCACCAATCAAAAATGCTGATATATCACCGGCAACCTTTAATGTTTTTTCTCTACTTTCAAGGCCAAGCCCTGAACTATCGGTAAAAGGGGCTACTTCCATCATATCACCACCGGTAATAGGATGTTTAGCCGCAATAGCCCGTAAAATTTGCATCACTTCTTTTGGCATCAATCCATTAGGCTCAGGTGTGCCTGTTGAGCTTGCAAAACTTTCATCAATGGCATCAATATCAAAACTGACATACAGCTCATCAATGTGTAGTAAGGCAAGTTGAGCTAAAATATTTTCAATCACTTTTTCAATACCTAATTCTTTAATTTCTTTAGTCCAGTACTGCTTTACTCCAAAAGTACTTTCCCAATGTTGTTTAGATTGTCCGGTTGAACGAATACCTATTTGAATTAAGTGATCGGGTGCCGGTAAATCAGCTAAAATATGGGTACACCAAGAGCCAAAACATAAATCGATACCTAATCGCTCAACAAGTAAGTCGGTATGCGCATCAAAATGAATGATTGCAGTGCGCTTACCTTGTTTCTTTTTCGCTAGTAAATAGGCCTTAGTAAGTGGGTAACTAACGCTATGATCACCCCCTAATCCAAAAATACCTTTATTAGGAAATTGCGTATAAAAATCATGCAAAACATCTTCGGTAATACTTAAAGGGCTAACGCAATAGTGACTTTTATCATTTTGATAAAGTGCTTTGCGACAATTTGCTAAGGTTGCTTCATTCAAATACTTGTCTGAGAGTAAATGAGGTATTACCCTAATGTCTCCTAAGTCAAACACGTTTAATTTAGGGTGTTGTTCTAACAATGCTAAGCGAATAAATAATGGCCCCCAATTGGCACCACGTAAAATTCCGCCTCCACAATCTGATGCTACACCTAAAATAACAGCACGAGAGGCCTCTGGCAGCTTGCTCAATGACTTTTTCCATAAACAATCAACGTTGGTGGTCTGTCCGTAAATTGTTTGATGTAATTGCTCTTTACGCTCTTTGGCTGTATTAACGGTAAACACACCATTGCCGGGCGGACATAAGCATTGCATTAATTTTTCTGTAAATTTTGCAGCTTTAAATTTTGCAGATAATTGTGGCATTTAGTTTCTCTGTAACTCGTTCAAATAAAACCCGTTCATATAAGGGGAAGTGATATTATCAAATTTTTTATCTCTATCAATTCTCTATTAATTTTAGTATCACTTTTAATATTAATCTTTAAGTTTTGGGATTTAGCTCTTATTTTTTCTGATAAAGTCGATTATGATTGCGCAGAAAATAGTGATTTATTTTCAAGTAATCATTTAAGGCAAGCATTACAGCCAAAACATTAAATTGATATATATCAATTTAATTCAAAAAATTAATGCTTGTCAATTTACCTATTTATAGATATATCTATAAATAGGTATGCAATTATACTTTTTAAGTAAAACAACTTTAACGTTATTTGAGTGAGATGAAAGAGCACACTTTGCACTTTTCTCGCAAATATTGAATGAATAAAAAGACAAAAATAAACTTATCTTCTCAATAAGATAAATTGTCGAATTATCAGGATTATAAATTTTTATGGCAAAATCACTAGTTATTGTCGAGTCGCCAGCCAAAGCGAAAACAATTAACAAATATTTAGGAAAAGACTTCATTGTAAAGTCTAGTGTTGGTCATGTACGCGATTTACCCCACAGCAGTACAGGTAAAAAAGTGCCAACAAAATCACCCGCTGAAGTGCGAAAAATGGCACCTGCAGTAAAGGCTAAATATAAAGCGAAGCGCGATAAGCAAACACTTGTTAATCGTATGGGAATAGATCCAGATAAAAACTGGGCGGCTAATTATCAAATTCTTCCCGGTAAAGAAAAAGTGGTTACCGAGCTTCAAAAGCTTGCAGAGAAAGCTGACATTATCTATCTCGCAACCGATTTGGATCGCGAGGGAGAAGCGATTGCTTGGCATTTAAAAGAAATAATTGGTGGTGATGATGATAAATTCCGTCGCGTAGTTTTTAATGAAATAACCGAAAGTTCTATTCAACAGGCTTTTGCAACCCCAGGTGAATTAAGTATGCCTGGCGTTAACGCCCAACAAGCCCGACGCTTTCTCGATAGAGTGGTTGGCTTTATGGTTAGCCCACTATTATGGAAAAAAGTAGCCCGTGGCTTGTCCGCAGGCCGCGTACAATCAGTGGCGGTTAAGCTAGTTGTTGAAAAAGAACGCGAAATAAAAGCATTTGATCCAAAAGAGTTCTGGGAAATAAGTGCAAACACTCATGCAACGTCACCTGAAAGTAAAGGAGCAGCGTTAGCCCTTGATGTTACTCACAACAATGGTAAGGCGTTTAAACCCACTAATAAAGCCGATACTGATAAAGCCCTAGCTGTGTTAAATTCAGCTGAATATGCGGTTAGTAAACGTGATGATAGACCATCGAAAAGCACAGCCTCAGCGCCTTTTATTACCTCTACATTACAACAAGCAGCAAGCACTAAATTAGGCTATGGCGTTAAACGCACTATGGGTTTAGCTCAACGTTTATATGAAGCAGGGCATATTACTTATATGCGTACTGACTCAACTAATTTAAGTAAAGATGCGGTTGAAATGTGTCGCAAATATATTAGCGACAGTTTTGGTGAAAACTACTTACCTGAAAATCCAAAAGTTTACGGTTCAAAAGCAGGTGCTCAAGAGGCACATGAAGCCATTCGCCCATCCAATGTAAAAGTTGAATCTGCCTTTATGGAAGGCATCGATGCTGATGCTAAAAAACTTTATGATTTAATTTGGCGCCAATTTGTTGCTTGTCAAATGACGGCAGCACGCTACACCGTGAGCACACTAACGATTAGCGCAGCCGAGTTTGATTTAAAAGCTAAAGGCCGCGTTATGCAATTTGATGGCTGGACTAAAGTGCATCCGCAATTATCAAAAGGTGATGACAAACACTTACCTGACTTAGCGGTTGGTGAAGTATTAGCCTTAGATAACTTAGATGCAAGTCAGCATTTTACTAAGCCACCAGCTCGTTATGGTGAAGCGTCCTTAGTTAAAGAGTTAGAAAAACGCTCTATTGGCCGTCCATCAACTTATGCATCGATCATCTCTACTATTCAAGATAGAGGCTATGCACGTTTAGATAAAAAACGTTTTTATGCCGAAAAAATGGGTGAAATAGTTACTGATAGCTTATCAATGAGTTTTGAAAAACTGATGAGTTTTGACTTTACAGCAAATATGGAACAAGAGCTTGATGCTATAGCAAACGGCGATCTTGACTGGAAAAGTGTTTTAGATGAATTTTATAAAAACTTCAGTCAGAAACTAGCATTAGCAAATAAAGAAGTTGATGAGGGGGGTATGCGTAATAATGCGCCCGTGTTAACTGATATTGATTGTCCTACATGTGCTCGTAAAATGGGTATTAGAACTGCGTCAACAGGGGTGTTCCTTGGTTGTTCAGGTTATGCACTACCGCCAAAAGAACGTTGTACTACTACCATGAACTTAACCGCGGGAGAAGAGGCGGTAAGTGTTTTAGCTGAAGATCAAGAAACTGAAGCATTACGTGCAATGCACCGTTGTAAAAAATGTAATACCGCAATGGATAGCTATTTAATTGACGAAAGTCGTAAATTGCATGTTTGTGGCAATAATCCTGTTTGTGATGGCATTGAAGTTGAGCAGGGCACGTTTAAAATTAAAGGCTATGATGGCCCAGTTTTAGAGTGTGATCGTTGTGAAGCTGATATGGAATTGAAATCTGGCCGTTTTGGCAAATATTTTGATTGCACTAACAGTGAATGTAAAAATACCCGTAAGTTACTTGCTAGTGGTGAAGCGGCTCCGCCTAAAGAAGATCCGGTACAATTACCTGAACTTGAGTGTGAAAAATCAGATGCACACTTTGTCTTGCGAGACGGCGCTGCAGGTATATTTTTAGCTGCAAACACCTTCCCCCGTTCACGTGAAACGAGAGCGCCAAAAGTTGCCGAGCTAAAACGCTTTAGAGACAGGATATCCGCTAAATTTTATTATTTAGCGGATGCACCAGAGCAAGATAATAAAGGTAACTTAGCTGTTATTCGGTATAGCCGAAAGACTAAAGAACAATATGTGATGACTGAAATTGATGGCAAGGCTACTGGTTGGACAGCAAAATATATTGATAATAAATGGGTTGAAGATATACCTAAACCTAAGAGAAAATCGGCTAAAAAGAAAGAAAGTGCTAAAAAAGTGACAGAAAAAAACATCGAAAAAACAAAGTAATATTAAAACTGTTCACAATATCTAGGTAGGTAAGGTTCTATATTTTAATCATACAGAGACTTAAGTATTAAATAGATAATATCTCGAATTAACCTAGCTCAGTAACTCACACTGAACTAGGTTGGTTAACTTAGTATATAGGTGGGGCTAATGATCTTTCTAGATTGATTTTGCCGCGGTTAGTTGGTACTTTATTTAAGGTTTAGCCTATGTCATGAAGCTATTTCAAACAAAATTTAACTGAAAAATCAACAATCCTTAGTCTACAAAATAAAATTTTTGGGAGAAACTAAATGACAGACACTGTTTCAGTAGAGAGTAATCTTGATATTAGAGCCACTTACTTGAGTGCCGAAGAATTAAAACTTGCAGCATCTTTACTATTTCAGACCTATCATGACGATCCCGTTTTTTTAGAGGTTTTCAATAGCAAAAAAAAAGGTTATGAGCAAAGGGTGAGGGCATCAATTAGAGAAGAGTTAAGTGCTTTTTGGCAAGCTAAGCAACCGATGGTAGGTTTATTTCTTGGTGACTCTATGGTGGGGGTTGCATGTTTAAATAGCCCTGATGATAGTGTTAGAAGTGAAAGGTTTTGGCACTGGCGTCTTAAAATGTTACTAACCGCGGGATATTTTAGTACTAAGCAAATGATAAAGAAAGAGCAAAAATTTCTCGCTGCAGTACCCTTAAAAAAATTCCATATGTTATCTTTTATTGCGATACATCCCTTACATCAGCACCATGGCTTTGGTCAATATTTAATGGCTGCCGTTGATACTGTTCTAAAAGAGCATAATGATAGTGAAGGCGTTGCTGTTTATGCTACCACCGGTAAATTTAGAGCCTTTTTTGAAGAGGCTAATTATGAATTTGTGAAAGACATATGCGTCGGGAAAGTTTCAGGAGCTTTAATGGTGTATTACCGTAATAAAAAATAAGGTGATAGATCACAGCCGTATTAGCCAGGATAATGATGCTGAAAATATGGCTACAACACGACACATAACGTTAAATATGTGAAACAAGAAAAGACCTGCAAAAAAGGA
>Ga0105358_10002033_pt1 | contig 10828 bp, 13 predicted proteins | sample GOMGulsemesocosm_5_FD_83509 | JGI IMG/M metagenome (GOLD analysis project Ga0105358, IMG submission 83509) | Methane-oxidizing microbial communities from mesocosms in the Gulf of Mexico - GOM15C Gulf of Mexico | ecosystem: Environmental > Aquatic > Marine > Cold seeps | place: Gulf of Mexico...
AAATACTTTAAAAATATTAAAAATAAAAAAGAAATATTTTCAAAAGTACATACAGTAGAACCTAAACAAGATGGTGCTAAAAAAGTTACTATATTGAAAGATTCAGCTGTTGAAATGCTAGCCATTACTTATCATATTCCAAACTTTGAACATAAAGACCAAGTTGCACTTTCTGCATTAAGTGAATTCTTTAGTTCTGGAAAAAGTTCAATTTTACAAAAAAGATTAGTTGATGAAAAAAGATTAGTTAATTCTGTATATGCTTACAACCTAGAACTTAAAGATCCTGGATTATTTATGTTTATGGCAGTTGCAAATGAAGGTGTTAAAGCTAAAGATATAGAAAAAGAACTTTTAGCAATTATTGATGAAGTAAAAAAAGGTAAAATCAGTAAAAAAGATATTGATAAAATCAAAATTAATACTAAAGCTGACTTTATATTCTCATTAGAAAGTTCTTCATCTGTAGCTTCATTATACGGTTCATATTTTGTAAGAGATAATATTAAACCATTATTTGATTATGAAAAGAAAGTTGAAGCTTTAAATAAAAAAGATTTAATTAAAGCTGCAAATAAATACTTTACTAAAAACAATTCTACTACAGTTATTCTTAAGCAGGAAAAAAAGTAGTGAATTATCATGTAAGTAAGACAATTTTGGGTGAGAACCCAAAATTTGAATACCCTAAAGCAATTTTCTTAGAAGAGATTGGTGTTGATGGGTTAAAAAAACTATTTAGTGATTTTTATGATTTAATAGTTGATAGTGATATTGGAAACTTTTTTCCACAAGATGAAGATTTATTAGAAGAAGTAAAAGCACATAATGTTAAGTTTTTTGTAGAAGCCGCAGGTGGACCTAAAGAGTATTCTCAAAAGATGGGACACTTTGATATGCTAAAAACACATGAACAATTTTCAATTACAGAAAAAGCAAGAAGAGAATGGCTTGGTACTATGGAAGAAGTTTTAAGAAAAACAGATATATCAGATGAGGCAAAACAAAGTTTTTGGGATTTTTTAGAAGTATTCTCAAAACACACAGTAAACGTAGATGAAAAACAAGATTTAGAAGATCTAGTAGTAAAAAAAGGATGAATATGGAAATTATTACAGGTGCAATGACTGCACTAATTACCCCATTTAAAGATGGAAAAGTTGATTTAGAAAAATATGAGTCTTTAATTAAAAGACAAATAGCGCAAGGTATTGATGCTGTGGTACCTGTTGGAACTACAGGGGAAAGTGCGACATTATCACATGATGAGCACAGAGCTTGTATTGAAGTTGCCGTTGCAACTTGTAAAGGTACAGATGTTAAGGTAATTGCAGGAGCTGGTTCTAATGCAACACACGAAGCTGTGAGTATTGCAAAACATGCGCAAGCTGTTGGAGCAGATGGACTTTTATCTGTAACACCATATTATAATAAACCAACACAAGAAGGTCTATATCAACACTATAAAGCAATTGCAACTTCTGTTGAAATTCCTTTTATGTTATATAATGTACCAGGAAGAACTGGTGTTGATTTAAGTGCTGATACTACAATTAGGCTTTTTGATGATATTCCAAATATTTATGCTACAAAAGAAGCTACTGGTTCACTAGATAGAACAATCGAATTATTATCACAAAGAAATGATTTAGTTATCGTTTCTGGTGATGATGCAATAGATTTTCCAATGCTTGTAAATGGTTGTAAAGGTATTATTTCTGTAACAGCAAACTTACTACCTAATTTAAAATCTAGATTAGTTCATGCAGTGCAAGAAGGTAATTTAGATGAAGCTAGAAAAATAAATGAAGATTTATATGCTTTAAATTGTGTATTATTCTGCGAAAGTAATCCAATACCAATTAAAGCAGCAATGTATTTAACTGGATTATTAGATACGTTAGAATATAGACTTCCTTTAACTGCTCCAAGTGCAGACACAATGAAAAAACTTGAAAATATATTAAAACAATACGAGGTAAAAAAATAATGAGTAACTTTATGAAAAATAAAACTTTAGTAATTTCTGGTGGAACAAAAGGTATCGGTAAAGAGTGTGTTTACAAATTTGCACAAAATGGTGTAAATGTAGCTTTTACATATAATTCAAATCAACAATTTGCAGAAGATATCTGTAAAGATGTAGAAGAAACTTATGGCGTAAAATGTAAAGCATACCCTTTTAATATCTTAGAGCCAGAAATGTATAAAGAGTTATTTTTAGAAATTGATAAAGATTTCGATAGAGTTGATTTCTTCATATCAAATGCTATGATTTATGGACGAGCCGTTGTTGGTGGATATGGTAAATTTATGAAATTAAAACCAAGAGGGCTTAATAATATTTATACTGCTACTGTTAATGCTTTTGTATGTGGTGCTCAACAAGCAGCAAAAAGAATGCAAAAAATTGGTGGAGGAGCTATTGTTTCTTTATCATCAACTGGTAACTTAGTATATATTCCAAACTATTCAGGTCATGGAACAAATAAAGCAGCAGTTGAAGCAATGGTAAGATATGCAGCAACTGAATTAGGTGAATTTAATATTAGAGTAAATGCAGTTTCGGGAGGTCCAATTGATACTGATGCTCTTAAAGCATTTACGAACTATGAAGAAGTGAAAGAAAAAACTATTGATTTATCTGCTTTAAATAGAATTGGTCAACCAAAAGATTTAGCACAATCATGTTACTTCTTATGTACTGAAGATGCTTCATGGATTACATCTCAAACATTAGTTGTTGATGGTGGAACAACTTTCAGATAATGAAAGAAAAAGTACTTAATCTTCCAAATGCTTTAGCAGTATTTAGAATAGCATTAGCTCCACTAATGCTATGGTTCTTTATAGATAGAGATAACTCTATTTTTTCACACTGGCATCCTTCATGGCTTGATTATTTTGCCGGTCTTATTTTTGTAATCGCTTCTATAACTGATTTTTTTGATGGTTTTATTGCTAGACAATGGAATCAAATGACAAAACTAGGTGGAATTTTAGATCCACTTGCTGATAAAATGCTAGTACTTGCTGGATTTATTGGACTTATGGTGATTGATAGAGCATCAGCATGGGCTGTATTTATAATACTTTCACGTGAATTCTTTATAACGGGACTTAGAGTTGTTGCAGCAGATGAAGGAAAAAATGTATCTTCTACAATGGCAGGAAAAATCAAAACTGTAGTTCAAATGATAGCTATTGGTTTTTTAATTATGAATTGGCCTTTTGCAACTGAACTATTGTGGTTAGCAGTTGTTTTAACAGTATATTCAGGGTATGAATATATTAGAGATTATTTTAAAATATAGAGGTTTTTCTTGGGTACTATAACATTTCTACTTGTTCTTTCTTTTTTAGTATTTTTTCATGAGCTAGGACATTTTGTCGCTGCTCGTTATTTTGGTGTGAAAGTTCATGTCTTTTCAATTGGTTTTGGAAAGCAACTATTTGCAAAAGAGTGGAAAGGTACAACTTGGCAACTTTCATTAATCCCACTTGGTGGTTATGTAAAAATGAAAGGTCAAGATGATTCTAATCCTGCTTTAGTAGAATCGGGCGATGATTCATATAATACAAAACAACCTTGGAAAAGAATTGTAATACTTTTTGCTGGACCACTTGCTAACTTTATTTTAGCAGCAATTCTTTACTTTTCAATTGCTCTTATGGGTGCAAGTACATTTGCATCTCAAGTTGGAACTGTTCAAAAAGACTCTCCTGCTTTCCATGCAGGAATTCAAAAAGACGATTTAATTGTAAGAATAAATGATGAAGATATTAAGTCTTGGGAAGATATTGGTAAAATTATTGTAAATTCGCAAGGAGCTTTAAAGTTCTATATTAAAAGAAATAATAAACTAATTGCTAAAACAATAAACCCTCATATTTCTGATTCTCAAAACATGTTTAAAGAAAAAATCAAAAAAAGAATGATTGGTATTTCACCATCAGGAAAAGTGATTAAATTAGACTTATCGATTAGTCAGTCATTAGTATATGCATATGAAAAAACTATCTATTCTTCAACAATGATTTTTCAAGGTGTTCAAAAACTAATTCAAGGTGTAATTCCAAGTAGTGAAGTTGGAGGAGTTATTACAATTGGTAAAGTAATATCAGATGCAAGTCAATCAAGTATTATTGCACTATTTACTATTACTGCTTTAATTTCTGTTAACCTTGGAGTGCTTAATCTTCTTCCAATTCCAGCGCTTGATGGTGGACATATCATGTTTAATATATATGAGATGATTACAAAAAGAAAACCAAGTGACAAAGTATTTATGTTTCTTACAATCGCAGGATGGGTAATACTTGGTAGTTTAATGTTACTTGGAATTTACAATGACATAAATAGAATTTTTCTAAAATAATAAAACAATAAATATATAAAGAGATAAAATGAATAAATTAACAGCAACAAGAAATTTAGACAATGTAATAACTAGAGTTGAAGGCGCAAGACTTAGAATATCTGAGCATCATATTGTTAAAATTATTGGTATTAGTAAATATTCAACTTCAAAAGAAATAGAAGAGCTTTATAATGTAGGACAAAGAGCTTTTGGAGAAAATAAAGTACAAGATTTAAAAGCTAAATGTGAAGACTTAGAAGACCTACCTTTAGAGTGGCATTTTGTAGGAACTTTACAAAAAAATAAAATCAATAATCTTATTGATTTAAATCCATCACTAATTCAATCTATTGATTCATTAGAATTAGCACAAGAGTTAGATAAAAAGCTTCAAGCTAAAAATAAAAAGCTTAGTATTTTACTTCAAATAAATTCAGCTAAGGAAGATACAAAATCTGGTGTGATGCCTGAAGTTGCCGTTGAGATATATAAACAAATACTTGCTACTTGTCCAAACTTAAGAGCTAAGGGTATTATGAGTATTGGAGCACATGTTGAAGATGAAAAGATAATAAAAGACTCATTTAAAACAACTAAGAAAATATATGATGAACTTGTACCTTTAGGAGCAAAATATTGTTCTATGGGTATGAGTTCTGATTATGAACTAGCAATTGCTTGTGGTTCTAATATGATTAGAGTTGGTTCAACTTTATTTAAAGACTAAAAAAAATAGAAGAGAAAGCTTATTTAGCTTCTTCTCTTATTTGACTTACTGTTTTCCCACCTATTGCATAATTATCCATATTTATCTCTTCTATTATTACAACAGCAGATTTAGCACCTCGCCTATCAAAGATACTTGCAAACAGTTCTGTTATACCTTTTGAGAGTGCTTCTTTTTGTTCTTTTGTGGCACCTCCATCTTCATGTGTCATTTTTACGTTTATTAGTGGCATATTATTTATCCTTCAAATTTACTTGTTTCCATAGTATAATCTTTATATACTTCTGCAAGTCTTATTCTATAATCTTTAAATAATTTTGCTCGACCTTGAGATTGAGCATTTATATGATCTAAATTTTTCTTCCAATTATCAATATCTTCTTTTCTTTCCCAAAAAGATAGAGATAAAATTTTACCTTCATTTACTAATGATTCAAATCGTTCAATAGATAAGAAACCTGGCATTCTTACAAGTTGTTCTTTTAACTTTGTGGCAATTGCAAGATATTGTTCTTGACCACCCTCTTGTAGTTCTACTTCAAATATAACTGCATACATTTTATTATCCTTATCTATTATTAGGGTAAAGCTAAAACTGCACTATTACATAAGTCATCACTTTCAAACTTAGTAATATCACCCTCTTTTAAACTAGGAACTGGAAATAATCTAACAGTTAAAGGTTTATTCAACCTAAAAGCCATCGTTCCAGTATCTCTCATAATTTGTTCTATTTTTAAATTAGGAGTATCGCCTTCAATTGGCACAGTATCTAAACCTATTCCACAAATTGCACTATTTGTAAGAAGAGTTCTTATATCAAAGTCTTTATCAATAGTACCTTGTGCTAAGCCTTCATCTTCAACAACAGCAAGCATTAAACCTGAGAACCCAACTAAAGGTAATTCTTTTACACTTTTAAATACTTTTGTTAATAATGATGATATTTCAACTGTACCTGATCTTCCAAAACTATCTAATCCCATTTGTTTATACACTTCAACCATTGAAGAACAGTTTTTAGAAGGTGCCGCAGAAGAATCAATACCTTTAAAAACAAATGATGGTTTATTTTCAAAATTATCTAAGATGTTTTTTATGTTTTTACAATGATAAGATAATGCTTCTTTTAAAATATTAGAGTAAGAACCAAGTGATTCATTATGTGATAAGTTTGGATTCTTTAGATTAAAATCTTTTAAAACTTCTACTAATAAATCAGGTGTCTCTAAACCTAAAACAAAAGTATTCTCTAAATCTGAGTCATGATATGAAGCTGGAAAATATGGGATAAATGGCTTACAGTTAAAATTAACTGTAAAGTTAAAATTACCCTCACCTCTAGGAGTTATCTCTGCTATTTTCTTGACAACTTTTACAGATTCTTGAATTAATTTATTATCTAATATTTCATTCTCATCAACACTAACATTTACACAAGCATTAGCTAAATCTCCAAAGGCTAAAATAAGTTCAGGAAGAAGTGAAATTTCGTGGTAAGTTTTTGCTTCACCAATTGCAAATCTGATACGTAACCTTGTAGTACTCATATTTAAAATATTAGAAATAAAAGTTAAATCATCTTTCGTATTTTCTAAACTTGAAGTATCAAGATACTCTCCAAAGGCATTCGTAACAATTCTAATAGATTGAACTAAATATTTTTCTTGATTAAATTTTTTACTTAACTCTTCACAAAAATCACAAGCATCAAGAAGTTCTTTTTTCCAAGTACTTTTATCCTTTGATAATGTTAAAAAAGTAGTTATTGTTCGTATTTTACATAAATCTTTATTTTTGTAAATCAAAATAGATCCTTCTATTTAATATCAAATAACTATAACAGAAAATTAATAATTGCACAATCCAAATATTACTAGTAATAATAAAATAAATCTTCTTAAAGAATAACTATATCATTAAAAGAAAAATATCTACTGATTTTGGGTATACACTGATTTGTATATTTTGGATTGTGTAATAAGATAAGCATTAGAAAAATTTTAAGATTAAAACTCGTGGAGAGAAGAAATCTCTCTACGATATTATAAATTATATTGATTCAATTTATTGAATTAGGTTCTATATTCATATAAAGTTCTTTATAAATCTCAACTCTTTTGGGATGAATACCTTTTGTAGTAACTCTTAATGCTGAAGCAAATAAACTATTGTGAGTTTAAATTTTGTCTATCAAGGATTTTGACTTAGCATCAATAATATATGTTTCTAAATCTATATTCTGAGTATTTCCATCCCACGTAGATTTAACCTTACCAAGTACTAAATAATCCATCTTATACTTATTTAGTATATTTGATAACATTCCAGTAATGTCTGCTAAGTCTTCTTTAATTTGACTCTCGAAAGAGTAATAGTCTAATTGAGGATTTGCTAAATCTTTTAGTAATAAGAGAGTAGGAATAATATTCACCTTATTATTCCTTCGTATAATTCATATACTAATAAATTTGTGTATCAGAGTTAATAATAACTCTAATAATAATAAAAACCTTATTTTAAATTGAACAATCCAAATATTGCTAGAAGTAAATAAATAAACCTAAAAGGCTTATTTAAATTTTGTAAAGAGATATCTAATTAAAAGAGTTTTTAAACTTTTTCACTTCATCTTCAATTGAATCTTGTCTCATAAAATGTTCACCAATTAAGAAAGCATCAGCACCAATTTCTGATAATCTTTTAATAGTATCTACATTTGAAACACCTGATTCTGCAACGATAATTTTTCCATTTGGAATCATAGGAATTAATTTATCGCATAATTCCATATCCATCTCAAATGTATCAAGATTTCTATGATTAATTCCAATAATACTAGCACCACATTTAATAGCTTTTGTTAAATCTTCTTTATCATGAATTTCTACAAGTACTTCTAACCCTAAATGTAAGGCATATTCATATAACTCTTTCATTTCTTTTGTCCCTAAAGCTTTTGCAATAAGTAAAATAAAATCAGCACCATAAACTAAAGCTTCAACAATTTGATATTTATCAACAATAAAGTCTTTTCTTAAAAGTGGAGTTGGAACATATCTTCTAATTGCAGTTAAATACTCTAATTGTCCTTGGAAATAATGAGGTTCAGTTAATACTGAAATTGCATTTGCTCCACTATTACTATAAGCTTGTGCAATTGCCATAGGATCAAAATCTTCTTTGATAATACCTTTTGAAGGGCTTGCTTTTTTAACTTCTGCAATTATTCTAATTGGTTCTTCCTTAGTTGCTGTTAAAAAAGGTTTAACATCTCTTGGTGCAAAAGGATTTGAAGCTAACGTTCTTCCTAATAAATCTAAAGTTATATCTTTTTTTCTTATCTCTAAATCTGCTTTTGTTCTTTCTATAATTTCATCTAATATCACTTAACACACTCCTTAATTTTTTCCCAATGTAATTTAATTTCTTTATCTTCTAATCCCGCGCTATCAACAACTTTTTTCATATTAATATATGCATTTTTACAATCATTATTTTTATATTCACCCCATGCTAAGGTATCAATAAATGCAAGATTATTTGGCTCAAGCATCAGTGCTTTTTTAATAAGAGACAATCCTCTCTTAATATCTAAATCATAATCTATTAAGATATAAGCTAAATAATTCTCGTAAATTGGATTTGAGATTTTATTTAATACTTTATCAAATTTTGAAATAACAGTATCTAAAACCATTTCTTTATTTTTTGCCATTTTAAAGTCTATAATAGCTTGTTGACCTAAATACTCTAAATTATTTGTTTTCTTATATAATTTATCTAATAATAAACTTGCTTTGTTTAATTGATTGGTATTTTTGTATAATGTTACTAATACTGAGCTTTCAATATTATTTTTTTCTAAAAAGATTATTGCTTTTTCACTATTTTCGTTAATTAGATATCTAGTTAACAAATCTTCTGTTTTAAATAGATATCTATTTTTATTATTGTATTTATATTCAAAATACATTTTTTCTAATAAGGGTATTATTTTACCTTTTTCTTTATCTTTTTCATAAAATGAGAGTAGTTGTAAAGATAAATTAAAAGGATAAGAGTTTTTTTCAATAAACTCTATCATTCTCTTTTTTGATTTTTCTTTTTTATTTGTGTAATAATATTGGATATTTGTTATTGTTTGTAAAGTATTTATTGACTTATCAATTTTATAAGCTTTTTCAAACTCTTCTTCAGATTTCTCATACTCTCTTAAATCTAAATAAATACTAGCTAAAAAGATATGATTAGTTTCATGATAAAACTTACTTACTAATTTTTTTGCATATTTAATTGTTTCTTCTTTTTTATTAAGTTTTAGTAAGGATAATGTATAAAGTTTTAAAATTATTTCTTCTTGTTTTATATTTTCTATCATATATAAAGATGCATATTTCTCTACGTTTTTATAATCTTTTAATAAAAAAGACAAATTTAAATAATTTACTAAATACTCATATTTATTCGTATTTTTAAAAAGTTTGAAATATATTTCTCTTGAAGTTTCATACTTTTTTTGAGATTCATATTCTAATGCATACATTATATATTCATCTTCTGCGTTAAAATATTTTATATTTTGTTTTACAAAAGCTGTATTATTTATATGTACTTTGTTATTGGGAATAGAAACTTCAGAGTTACTACAACCTGTTAATGAAAAAAATAAGGCACTTGTAATTAAATAGTTCTTATAGCTGGACACTCTTTATATACCTCTTCAGTATTTTCTTTAAAATAATCCCAAAATGGGAAAGTACGACATTGTATAGGCCTAGCCTTATAAATAGAGCATTGTTTTTTTTCTAAATTAAAAAACACGCATGCATAATTATCTTCTGCTAATTTTACCTCTTTTATACTGTATTTATAACCTATTTTGTTTAAATACTTTATTCTTACTTCTTCAAGTGTAACTCCAAGGTGTTTTGCTAAGAAATCAATTTCTTGAATTGTAATCCAAATATAACCACTCTCTCCAATACAACAATTTCCAGCACAAGTATCACAAGCACTCGATTCAAAGGAATAGGGAAAGCCTTCTTTTTTAATTAAATTACTCAACATTTACCTTTATACTATGAGTTGACGACTTTTCATATATTTTTTTTACCTCAGGTGTAAACTCTAATCCATCAAAAACAAATAAAGGTTTTAAAATTTTTGTTAATGATTTTGAATTTTTTCTAGCATAAACTAAAATCAATGTTGCATCTTCTGAATCTTTAGAATGAACAAATTGTAAAGCCTCTAAATTAAGTTTGTACTTATTCAAAAACAATACTATTCCATTGATTTGTTTCACATCGTAACAAAAAAATAGCTTACCAAAGTCTTTTAGTATCAAAGAACTTTTTCTTATAAAATCTTCTAATGGCATAGAATCATTATATCGTGCAATCTTAAGATTTTCATTTTCACTTTTAATAACATTTGAATGATAAAATGGAGGATTTGAAACACACATATCAAATCTCTTTTCAAACTTAGTTTCTAAGAATGAACCTTTAAATAAATTAGTTTCTTGATTATTAGTTTCTGAGTTTTTTAAAGAAAGAAATTGAAATGTATTTTGGACTTCACATTGGTTTAAATTTAAATTAGGATATTCCCTAGAAACTAGTAGTCCTAGTATTCCACTCCCACTCCCAATGTCCAAAAAATCACCTCTTACATTTTTAAATTTCTTCATGTTCTCAAAGATAAAATTATATAAAAAATGAGTGTCACTATTGTA
>Ga0105358_10002038_pt1 | contig 10807 bp, 6 predicted proteins | sample GOMGulsemesocosm_5_FD_83509 | JGI IMG/M metagenome (GOLD analysis project Ga0105358, IMG submission 83509) | Methane-oxidizing microbial communities from mesocosms in the Gulf of Mexico - GOM15C Gulf of Mexico | ecosystem: Environmental > Aquatic > Marine > Cold seeps | place: Gulf of Mexico...
CGTAATGTTATGAGCTGGCGGTTTTCATCAACAATTTGTTGAGGATAAAAGCTGCTACTGCTAAATTGCTCATAATCTTTAGTATGCTCTAAGTAATATTGCATACTGACGGTAAAATTTTTCATCAGCTCAGTTTCATAGCCAACTAACAAACGTTGTTGATCATTAGCAATAAAAGGATTGTTACCGTTACTATCTTCAACACTATTATAGTTTGCTAATTCGATATTAAATAAGCCGTTAGCTAACGGCATGCGCATGCTGGCGCCCCATGAATTCATTTTGGGAAAGTAGGGCATTGGCTGTTGACCGGTGGATAAATTCATACCTACAGGTGTTGTCCAAAAGCCTTGATAGCCATATAAAGCGTATTCAATACCGTTTTTATTCGTTGCAAGGCGGGCAAACCATTGTTCGTCATTTGTTTGTTTAACGTTAACATTCTCGCTAGGGGCGATAATTTGTTGAGCAGAAGGTGAGTAGAATGAAAAGCGCTCACCCGTTAAATAGTTATCTGCGGTGAATTCAGGTGTCCATGCAATATCAAGGGTAAAGTCGCCAATATACCATGATGTTTTGATGCTATTTGACGACGATTTTAAATACTCATCATCTCGTCCCGAAAAGAAAGATTGCCAATCTTTAGGGAATAAATCATTGATAAATAAATAATCACTTGTTCCCCAAGTGAGAATTTGTTTTCCTATTTTAATATCAAGAAAGTCGGCAGGGCTGGCCGTTAAATTTAATTCGCGAGCAAGCCAAATACTCTTCTTTAGAACATCGTCATAAACAAGATCACCTTTTGCCGAAAATTCAAAGTGTTCATGGCTAAAACCTAAGTCAAATCGTGTTCTAATTTCGCTTAGAGAATTACTTGAGGCTACCACATTACTTTGTAAAAAATTTCCATATGCAAGCTCTGTGAAGCCTGAAAACTGCCATGGAGAGCTTGCTTCTTCTTCCCATTCATCGTCAGACCACCCGTCGTCAAAAGCGAAGCTTTGCCAAGCAATAAGTAGGCTAAAGATGATAAGAGTAAGAAGTTTTACTGATTTATACACTGTAGAATAATACCTCTGTTTTATGTTAGTTTTGTACGCTTTTAATTAAACAATACGTCGACAATGTCACTTGGAAACATTGTCGAACCTCGCTACGCTCGTGTCGACCTACATTCGAGCGATAAGTCTAAAGTGGTTAACGAATATTTTATTATTTTAGCCACTTTTTAGGTGGGTTACGTAAGCTACGCTCAGCAAAAATACTATCAGGTAAACCTAAATTATATTTAACCTTTCTAAACTGCATCTCGGTATAACTACCATCAGCGTGCTGCGTTATTTTTGAATGCATTACCGTAGTAAAACCATCAATAACTTTGGTTTTTATAACTTCCATGGTGCGTATTTTTTTACCTTGGCTATTAAAATAATCAACTTTCATTGGCAGGAAAGTATTTTTATCAATATTGACAATATAGTGATCAAACTCAACGCTATTTTTATCTTTGGGCACGGCTTTTAATTGATAAAATTTATCGTCAGTTTTTAATAAAGTAAAATTGTCTTCTGCCGGATTTCGTCCTGATACATCTTCATAGAAAAAATGAGCACCGACAAAAGAAGTACGTTTGTCTCCTGCTGATATGCGTTTTACTAGATCAAGAGCAGGTAAATACAACCAACGGTCATCATCACTTTTTATTTTTTTTACCACACGAAAAACTGTGCCTTTAACATCCGTAGGGCGTGAGAAAAACACCAACATATCTTGATCGCCCAAATCGGCTTGGTCTTTACGTAAAATAGTGAACTGTCGCATTTGTTTATTACCTTGGGCATCAACAATAATCATGCGAGCTTGTGCTGTGCCATCGTCCGCTGAATAATATGAAGCTAAGTTTGCTTTGGTAATAATTTCGTTTGCATCGGTTAGATTGTTGGCGTGTGCACTAAAACCTAATAACGACCAGCTGAGTATTAATAGCGTAGATAAATATTTCATGTTAAATCCTATTTTATATTGAGCTATCAAGCTTATGTAGATTTTTCATTGTTTGGCTTTTCGTTAGAAAAAAGCGTCATTAATGCGGGTAATAATACTAAAGTAACCAATGCCGACAATGCCATGATACTGGCAAGGAAAAAACCTACCGTGATATAGGGCATAAGCGGTGAAAGCAGCAATGGTGTAAAGCCTATTGCAATAACAATGGCATTACGTGAAATGGCGCGACTTGGCTCTTGAAACATTTCAGCTAATGCTTGCGATAAGCTACCCAATTCTTTTTCTAATTCACGGGCACGTTGTAAAAAGTGAATAGCAAAATCGATTGAAAGTCCTAAAGTTAGCGCTGATAATACCGCGATTGGCATATCGTAATCTTTACCTATCCAGCCAATTAATCCGTAGATCATCGAGATAGTTAAGGTAAGCGGTAACATTGCTAAAATGCCGTATTTCAGTGAGCGGAATAAGAAAACCATCATTAAAAATACAATCATAAATGACGATAATAAACTGTCAATCATGCCGTTTACCATGGCGTCTTGCCAAACAATGTTCAAATATGATTTGCCAGCCCATTGGTAACTAATATCCTTTGGTATTGGGTGTGTGGCAATATAATTATCAGCCCACTCAACTACCTTGGTGGTGTGCTGGTTATCACCACTGGTCATTTGTAGCCACAATAAACTTTGTTGATAGTCTTTAGTGACAAAGTGCCATAAATCGTGTGGTCGATGGGAAGATTGATATTGTAATAACGTTTGCGCAACACCATTACTCGACTGCGGAATAATAAAGTCTTTATCTTCACCAGAATAAAGCTCACGATTAACTGTTTTGACAATATCAGCCAAACTATTACTTTTACCCACTAAACCGGTACTCAGTAGTGCTTGTTGAAAATCTGCTTGCCAGTTTAATAAGGCGGGGTCGAGGAATACTTTATTATCACTAAAGGCTTGGTCGGCAATATTCATCAATTGTTCAAGCCATACATTTTCGTTGTCGTCAGCTGAAAAACTTAAATCGTCTAATAACACCAGTAAGTTTTGAGTGATAAAAGAGCTTTGGTTAGCTTTATTCGAATCAGCTGAAATAAAATCACTGATCTGTTTAAAACTGTCAGAGCTAGTGTCAGCCATTGCTAATACTTTATTAAATTGGGTAACTGCTGCACTATTTTTATTATCATTACTTTTAAACACTAACCATGCATCATAAGTTCCAGCAAAATGCTCATTCAATACTTTGTCAGCAATTCTTATTTCATGGTCGGCTTTAAACCAATTAACCGGATTATCATTAATTTCAATGCGAGTTACACCTTCAATGCTTATTAAAAATAATGCGACAAAACCTATAAGAATAAGTTTAGTTTTCTGAGTGGCAAAACCCCCTAGACTTGTTAGCGCGTTAGCTAACTTCCCTTTTTGTTCCATGCGCTTTATTGCGTAATGTAACTTGGCTAGCGTTTCTGGTTTTAAACGTGAAATATAAGCGGGAATAAAAATAATGGTTAATGCAAATGCTAATAAAATACCGGTACCAATAAAGGCGCCAAAAACTTTAACCGGTGGAATAGGGGTTAACATTAGAGAATAAAAACCAATCGCTGATGTAATTGAGGTAAAAAGCATGGGTGTATATAAGTGCTTCATTACACCTTTTACTACGTCACCGGCATCGTCTCCGGCTTTATATTTTTCGGCAAACTCAGAGAGAATATGCACCGAATCGACTACTGCAATTGGCATTAAGAATATCGCGATCATCGACGACATAATATGTACGGTAAAACCCATACCAATCAACGAACCCATAATAATGATCACGGTTGCCATAGCGACGATCATAGGCGCAATAATTAGAGGCAAGTTCCGGAAAAAATACCAAAGTAAAATAAAAATAGCTAAACCCGCCAATGGAGCAGCAACGCCCATTTGTACGAACATTTCATAACCAAATTGGTCTTCGGCAACGGGTAAGCCTGTTATGTGGAAATTAACACCAGCCACTAATTCCGCAGGAAAACTTTTACTGATTGTACGAATTTTCTCAGCAATAACATAACTCATGTCTTTGCTTTCAATTGGCACATAAATCGCTATTGCTTTGTTATCACCAGATACTAAAGTATTGTTGAGCATGGGTAAGCGTTTAACGGCTTGTTGAATAGCCAAACTGCCATCAAATGTGGTTGGCGCTTGTTTCATTAAATATTCAAATCGAATACCGTCATTTTCACCCTGACTGTTTTTTTCCTGTGTAATGTTATCAACAACACTGAGTGATAATAAATCTTGCTCAATGACACCGTCTATTTGTAATACCTGTGTTGAAAGTTGCTCGATTATCTGTAAATAATTTGGTGTAAAAATGCTTGTTTCGCTAACTAAACCCACCACGATCATATCGCGCATTTGAAAATCAGCTTTAGTTTGATTATGAAAAACACGTGCTGGCGCATCGTTACTAAGCATATTTTCGGGATCTGTATCAACGATTAAACTTGGCATCATGGCAAGGCTAAGCATTACCATTAACAAAACAACGGTATAAACAAATTTCGGTTTTTCAATGGCCAGTTGTAATATTCGCGTGTAATTCAAAACTCTTCCTTAACGTTTAAACTTTATTTAAAAATAAAGTTGTATATTAGATAAGTGTAATATACTTTTATATTAGCACTACCTAATGTAATATCAATCAATATTTACAAAATACAGATAACGAAGATAGATTTATGAAAGGCGATACACCAATAGATATAGCTGAAATGCGAAGAAATGCAACTCAAGCAGCTGAGTTACTTAAAGCAATGAGTAATGAAAATCGATTGTTGATTCTTTGCTATTTAGGTGAAAAAGAAATGTCCGTTTCAGAGCTTAATGGTTTTATTGACTTAAGCCAATCGAGTTTGTCACAGCATTTAGCTCGTTTGAGAAAAGACGGTTTAGTGAAAACTAGGCGTGAATCACAAACGATCTATTACACCATTGCTAATCCATCTGTTGTTAAGCTTATTGGCTTTTTACAAAGTGAATTTTGTCCTTAAGAAGTAAATGAAATAATCAATCTTAAGTAAATAATTTTTTCCTCACCATTGCACGGTAATCTCTTGGTGTTAGTTTGAGCGTTTGTTTAAATAAACGCGTTAAGTTACTTTGGTCATAATAGCCGACTTGAAAAGCAACTTCTTGAATCGATAAATTACTTGACGATAATAGATCTTGTGCGGCTTCTAATCTTATTTTTTGCCAATACTCAGAAGCTTTGAGGCCTGTGGCATCTTTAAACCTTCGGGTAAACGTTCGTTGGCTTATTTCAAATTCAGTCGCTAGTTCAGCTAAATTTAGGGTTGAGCTTAAATTGGTGCGCATCCAAAACTGAATTTGTGTGATCAGCTCATCGGGGTGACGGTCACCAGCACCTTCTAAATAACGTTGTTCTTCATAAGGTTTTCTAATTTCATGGGAAAAATTACGTTCAACATGTTGTGCTGCTTCTTCACCAAAAGTTTGATGTATAACATGAACAATAATATCCGCTAAGGCATTTAAGCTTGCGGCACAATATAAACGATCTGATTGGGTGATAAAAAAATCAGGTTTCATGTCTACTTGCGGGTAGTCACGTTTAAATTGTTCAACATAGTGCCAGTGGGTAGTTGCTGGATGATTATTTAATACGCCAGACTCTGCCATAAAACAAACACCCGTACCACCTCCGATCAATGTTGCCCCTTGTTGCCACATTTTATTTAACCAAGCGATCATCTTAGGATACTTTTTTAGTAGAGGTCGAGGGTTACGCCATAAGCTGGGTATAAATACAAAATCAGGTGTTTGTGCTTGGTCAATTGTAGCGTCAGGTAATAACTTAATCAGTGCTCTTGTGGTAACTGGTCTTTTAGTTTCGCCGACCATTTCAAAAGACAACCGCGGTGAATTTCGACTTTGTCTTAAAGCAAAAGCTTCCCCCGCTCGCAGCATTTCAACAGGTAAACTAGCACTCGTTGATAACATGTGATCGTAGAGCATCAGGGCTATTTTTACTTTTTTAGGTCTTGTGATTGTTTTCATGATGACTATTTTACATGTTTTGTCCATATTTTCATGTTTTATGGCTGAATATTCTTATTATTTGCAGGGTTAAGCTCTTAAAATGGTTTTATTGAAACTATTTTATAATTTATAGGGTTTGTTATGACTGCTTTACCTATTATCGTTGGCATGGGCGGCATTAATGCTGCGGGTCGTTCATCATTTCACCAAGGTTTTCGTCGCATCGTCATTGATAAACTAAATGCTGAAGCACGACAAGAGACTTTTGTTGGGCTAGCAACGCTGATGAATATTTTGTCATATAAAGAAGGTAAGCTTGTTGATGGTGATGGCAATGAAGTAGGTCGAGCTGATGTAGAAAGCCAATTTGGTGCACAAATACTTAATGGCACTTTAATAAGAAAAATAGAAAAGAATCATTTTGATCCTGACGCGACGCATTGCCATACCAAGATAACGGCAGTGCCAAGTGGTGAAAACATTACTTTTGAATTAAAAGAAAAGGAACTACCTAAGCCATTGCCACGTTCTTGGCATGTAACGCCACTGGAAGATAAACGCGTTAATGTAGAAATTACCGATAACATAGAAATAAAACACAGCAGCTATCGTGATAATCCTATTAAAGCCGCAGGGCAATTTCCTACAGGTTTTGAACCATCAAAACTTTATAATAGTCGCTACCAGCCACGTGGTTTACAAACCACCATTTTTGGTGCCGCTGATGCGATTCATTCAACGGGTTTTAGCTGGGATGAAATTTTAGAAAAAGTTAATCCTGATCACGTAGGTACCTATTCTTCTTCAGCTTTTGGTCAAATGCAGTCAGAAGGTTTAGGTGGTATGTTACAAAATCGCTTACAGGGTGATCGTGTAACAACCAAAAATTTAGCGCTAGGTTTAAATACTATGTCAGCTGATTTTATTAACGGCTATGTGACGGGTAGTGTTGGAACAACATCAACGGCAACAGGGGCTTGTGCAAGTTTCCTTTATAATTTACGTAATGCTATTCAAGATATTAAGTCAGGCCGTGTGCGTGTCGCTATTGTGGGTAGTAGTGAGAGCCCAATTACTCCTGAAATTATCGAAGGTTTCGGTAACATGAGTGCATTGGCAAATGAAGAAGGTTTGAAAAAACTTGATGGTATTACCGAAGGGCAAGCTAATCATCGTAAGACTAGCCGTCCTTTTGGCGAAAACTGTGGTTTTACTATTGGCGAAGCGGCGCATTTCATCGTTATTATGGCCGATGATTTAGCGATTGAATTAGGAGCTAAACCATTAGGTTCAGTTGCTGATGTTTTCATTAACGCCGATGGTATTAAAAAATCAATTACGGCTCCTGGTCCTGGTAATTATATTACCATGGCAAAATCGGTTGCCTTGGCAAAAAGTATTTTAGGTGAAGAGTCTGTTCAACAACGCAGCTTTATTTTGGCTCATGGTTCAAGTACACCGCAAAATCGCGTTACTGAGTCGTTAATTTATCATCGTCTTGCTGAAACATTTAACATCAACGATTGGCCCGTTGCCGCACCAAAAGCGTTTGTTGGGCATACCATTGCACCTGCAAGTGGTGATCAAATCACTATGGCATTAGGTGTATTTGCTCATAACATTATGCCCGGTATAAGTACAATTAATGCTGTTGCTGATGATGTTTACAGCGAACGCTTGAATATCGCACTTGAGCATTGGCAGTGTGAAGCAATGGATGTTGCTTTTATCAATTCAAAAGGTTTTGGTGGTAATAACGCAACTGCCACTTTACTTTCTCCTGATATCACTATGACAATGATGGAAAAACGTCATGGCAGTGAAGTAATGGCAAGTTATCAAGAAAAATTATCAACAGTTGAAGCTAAGCAAAAAGTCTATCAAGAAAAAGCAGATAATGGCCAATTTGAACTTATTTACCGATTTGGCGTTGGCGTTTTAGGTGATGATGATATTGAAATTAATGCAGAAAATATTGCAATGACCGGCTTTGTTAATAAGATCCCATTACCGAATGACAATCCATTTTCTGATATGGTTTAATTATTACCTTAATTATTACCTTAATTATTACCTTAATTATTACCTTAATTATTACCTTAACTCTGATTTAAATTTTTATTTCTCAAATGTTAGAGCTAGTCATGGACGATAGGCTCTTGTACTATTTTATTGTTTTCATAGGTAATTCTATGGGGGCCATATTCTCTTTGAAATGTAGATATGCTTTCTACAATGGCAATCTCTGAACCTGGAAATATACAGTCTGTCACAATGACTTCAATTTCAGATCGGTGTGCTGTGATGACTTCGTCATTGTCAAAATAAAGCCGGTTGAGTTTACTTATCAAAGGTAAACTCTTACTTAAGGCAAAGTTGAGTTTTTGTAAAAGCTCAGCTCTATCTATCTGTTTATTTTCGATTCCCTTTATAATATCAAATATTTTCTGTGTTTTTTCTAAAGTCGATTTACTTTTATTTTGGAGTTCTTCTTTATATTCATCCAGTGCATCGAGTAAATGATTAAAATCAAGACTAGTCACTGCCCCTGAAATGGAGCCGAGTGTGCCCACTTGCACTGATTTTCCTGCCTGTATGTAGCAACTAAAAAGTTTTCCATCTGCTTTATCTTCTTTTCCAACCCATAAATTACCATGTAAAGTGATTTGGCTTTGTGCAATATATTGTTCAACCGTAATGTCACCTTTAGCACGTAAGTTTGAATATTGAATAAATTTTGCGTTGATATTTCCACCCGCAACTAATGTAGTACTGTTACCAAAACCATCAAACTCGTCTTCAACTTGACGACCGATAACACTTTGGGCAATGCAAATATCTCCACTTGCTTTGATTGCTGCAGACTCAACAAATCCTGTAACGATAACATCATTGCTGGCGATAACTTTCATCGCTTCACAAACATTTCCTTCAATGATCACCGAACCATCAAAGTTTATATTTCCTGTACTGATATCAACATTTTTGATGTTAAATACATCGGAGACACTAACACCATTAGGTTGATGTTTAGGCATACCGTCCATTTCTGCAATGATAACTAACTCCTTTTCATCGAGAAAAAGCGTGTTATCACCACATTCGAAGGCACATGGCTCACCTGCTTGAGCCTCAAGTACTGTACCTTTAACATCAAAACCATTAACTCCCGCAGTTGGCTCTATTAATTTAGCAATTTGACTCCCTTTTTTCACAAAACATATTTCACCTAGTTCACGCATATCAACAGAGCCATCGTCTAATTTTTTAGGGCGCAATACTCTATCTATGGGATCGGGTACAAGGTAGTCAATATGGCCATTATCACCGTTAACGGCATTTCTACCTCTAGCAATAACTAAGGATACTTTCTCACTACTTTTAGCTGCAGCGCCTTTTTTAATTAAAGACTCCATCGCCGACTGATATATTCCTTGTTTTAACTCTTGATTAATTAAAAATTTTGCAAGAGTTGCCATGGTTACATTTTTTCCGCCTTGTGCGGGCGTTAATTCAACAGATGCAATCATGTCATTTTCAGTAAAAGATATTTCTAAAGAGGCGTTAGTTGCAGTGGCAATTAAGCATGAAAAGATCATTAACTCATCTTCACTTTCAGCAGAGGCTTGTTTATATAGTTCAAACGATGAGTTTAATTCGCTGCCATTATATGAGAATTCTTTATATTCGGACTGTTCAAATAAACGTTTTAATGCATTTATGTTAGGCAGTGGGATATCTTTAACTGGGCTTAGCACTAGCATTACTTCTGAGGTATTTTCATCTGCAATAAACTCAATATTAGACATTGCTCACTTCCGTTAGTTTTATCTATTGTTTCAATTAACTATTTATTTTTAATGGTATATTTTCAATATTAGAACAAATACTCATTAATTCAATGTGGGTAAGGGAATTGGTAATGCAAGAGTGTATAAAATAAAAAGCCCGAAATAATTCCGGGCTAGTTTGGGTTGATTACTGGCTTCGAAGAGTTAGCTTAAAACATAATCCAAAATGCCTATTGCAGCTTTTCGGCCTTGATCAACAGCAGTAACTACCAGATCTGAACCAAGTACCATGTCACCACCCGCAAAAATATTTTGTTTGCTGGTTTGTAGAGCAAATTCGCTATTATCAACAGCAATAACACGACCACGTGAGTCAAGCTCGACACCGGCATCTTTCATCCATTGTGGTGGACTTGGCAGAAAACCAAAAGCGATAACCACGGCATCGGCTTCCATAATAAATTCACTACCTGCTATAGGCTCTGGGCTTCTTCTGCCGTTTGTATCAGGTGCACCTAACTGAGTTTTTACAAAGTTAACTCCGCACGCTTTGCCACTTGAATCTATTGCAATATCAAGAGGCTGTATGTTAAATTGAAAATCTACACCTTCTTCTTTAGCATTTTGTACTTCACGTGGTGAGCCCGGCATATTCGCTTCGTCACGGCGATAAGCACAGGTGACTTCTGTAGCGCCTTGACGAATTGAAGTACGTACACAATCCATAGCAGTATCGCCGCCACCTAAAACAATAACTTTCTTGTTTTCAAAGTTTACGTATGGCTTTACTTCATTCGATTCGTTCTTGGTGATGCCCATTAGGTTTTGAGTATTACCAATTAAGAAATCAAGCGCGCTATAAACACCTGCAGCACCTTCGTGTTCAAAGCCTCCAGTCATATCGGTATAAGTACCAAGAGCTAAAAATACCGCGTCGTA
>Ga0105358_10002040_pt1 | contig 10805 bp, 15 predicted proteins | sample GOMGulsemesocosm_5_FD_83509 | JGI IMG/M metagenome (GOLD analysis project Ga0105358, IMG submission 83509) | Methane-oxidizing microbial communities from mesocosms in the Gulf of Mexico - GOM15C Gulf of Mexico | ecosystem: Environmental > Aquatic > Marine > Cold seeps | place: Gulf of Mexico...
AAAGAGCCGGTAACTCAATCTCTTTTGCGCTAATTAAATCTGTTTTGTAGGTCGATACAGACTTGTTTTCTGACAGCACGGCCAAATCAGTGCCTGAAGAATCTGAGATTCCAGGTTGCCCATCAAACGACAGTCTTCGCGTCAACTCTTCAACCTCAGCAAGCAGCTGCCTGGTTTTAACTTTTGAAGCAGTTGAATATCGGTCGATAAAACTCATCGCATCAGGCTCACAAGTCATTCGTTTATGCATCTCTTCCACATGAATTCTAAAGCTAGAAATATATCTATTGCCGTCTACCAAGCCTTCAAGCTCGATGAAGTTTGAGCCTATTTTTAGTACGCAGCAAAGGTGTTTTATTTTTTTTGTATTGCATTCTACCCAGTACCATTGACCCAACTTAATTTCGTCAGGCGCGAGTCTTTCGATATTTTCTGCTGAATTTACGGTGATTCCATTGCTCATATCAAACTCCTATCAATTTAAAAAGCCTACAAATACAAGGCTATTATTTTGCTGATTTTATCGACGGCTTCAGGGTCATCTGGGATTTTTGAATGTGGATCTAGCCCGTGAGAAACTGACATATTTGGGTAAAAAACACTTTCATTTATTTTAAATCGATTAACCCATTCTTCTTCGTTGTCTGCTGAGCCATCGAAATCATAAATTAGGCCGCCAATCATCGAGCCGTAATGCTCTGATCTAAGATTGCTGCCTTCATCAATCCTGGTAATCCTTACTAGCTCACCGGCTCCAGCCGCTTTAATAATTGATTTTGCACACACCAAGCAAGCGCCATCAAACGGCCCAGATTCCACAGAGCTTTCATCAAGCAAAACAGCCCAAAAACGAGCGTCCTGATAAGCTCCTTTAATGGCTTTATTTAATTTGATGGATTTCTCTTTGCTCATGCTGCCCGCCCAACGATGATTTAAGTCTATATTATACACCTGCTGAATAATTTGTCAAGTATTAATGCTCGACTTTTTCTTAAAATCAGGGTATAATAAACTTAAAAATAATGGACAATAAAATGACCGAAAAAGTAAAAACACCCACAGGCTTTGAGACTGATCTTGTTGATATTGCAGATATCAGTCCTGGCGACACAGTCACTTATGACGGTCGCGTCGTGACTGTTGGAAAAAAAGATATTCGTCGTGATGAGTTTATGGGTATTTCTCTGTTTGGCGATAACCACCGGTCAGGAACAGTAAAAGTTGAGCGTCACACGACGATCAACGATCTCAGGTTTAAAAAAGAAATCAAAGCCGCGAATGAAAAAAGAAATAAAAGCAAACACGAAAGCTCTTTCGAGCCTTAATGCTTATTTCCTGTCCGCTGCCGGCTAGGGCTCTTTCGACAAGCCACCGCTGATTATCTTTTCCCAAGAATGGGACGGCTTAACACCACCCATGGCCTTGCTATAAAGGATTTTTGACTTGTCTTTCATCATTGGATCAAAAGAGGCGTCGACAGACCTTATCTGCTTAGGGTTAAATGCAATCACTTCTTTATGGGGCCCGCCCATCGCATAAAAGCCTTTCTTAATGATAAGGCCGTCATAGCCTTTAGCCTCTAAGGCCTGCTTAACTGACGCTAGATCTTTCACGCCCAGTGACGCCATCAGCTCAGGTTTGGATTCTGCCTCATAGCCGTTATCAAATGAGAGGTAGACTCTCTTCATGTGGCGAGGATCCTCAACATTACTGGAGAAGAATCCGGCCCCGTCTATATTGTCGGTAAAATACATGCCAATGATCTGGTCGGTTTCACCTTGGTTACCGGTGCTCTTACCCACCTTAAATTCGCTAAAACTCGCTCTTGATCCATGATAGTAAAGATTATCCACGTCAAATCCCATCGCTTCTGCCCGGTCTTCAGCACTATTATCGTGAGGCAGGCCTAGCCCACCTTCATTAAGGGGCAGCGCCGCATTTCTTTGTGCCAACTTACCCGGATCCTCTTCAGGCTGCTGTCGCCACATCGGACTTTCTGCCCGGTAACCATAATCAATCGGACTAAGGCTGTTGACAGCCAGGTCTTTTACGTATGACTGAGTCATCGCTAACAGTTCTTGAGGTGTAATTTCACCCACTTGAATGCCTACGAACTTAAAGAGCGAACCCTTAATGCTGGCTGACATATCACCGACCCACTTTTTGATCCCCGTCGGCAGGTTTTTATTCTTGTTGAGGTATTCAGTAACGGCGTAAGCGGCAACTTCATCCAATACATGCTCTTTTTTAGTGCCGGCTCGCGTTACATTGGCCATCACATCTTTCCAGAAAGGGTCTTTACTGGATTTTTCTAACTGAACCCGCAATCTTTTCTTCAGTGTTAGGTAAGCTTTTGAACTCAAGTAATTCGTGTCATCCATCATCACGTGGGTGAGTTCATGATAAGCTGTTGCCTTCACTTCATTCGCTTTATTCCCATCCAGAACAATGTACGCCTTCCCATTAATCGACGCACCCTGAACTCTTTTATTTTTTGAGAACTTGGCCTGATGTCTGCCATCCAGTAAATCAAACTCCTCAGAACCTCCCGCTAAAGATTGTGAAGCAACATCCCTAACGTATTTATGGTCATTTGCTTCTATTTCTTCCATTGAATAATGACAGCCGATAGCATCAGAAAAGGCCCTGCATATTTCTTGAGGATATCTGGCTTGAGCTAATTCTGGAGCTTCGCCCTTGAACAACAGTTCTCCGGTGCCTGCAACATCAACGTCCATTATTGGCAGCTCAAACCGAACCACGTTTTTTCCGTAGCTGGCCGCGCCGCCATTGCCTGTTTTATCAAAACCTTCATTGACGGCTGATAGGTAATCGTTATAACGAAGCTCTTTAATCTTGTCGGCCGAGACATCCGCGCCGCGGTAAACAATCGCCTTATTGCCGATTAATTCAACGCCGCAATTTTTAAGCGTATCCTTTCTTTCGTTAATTTCTTGCTCAGCCTTTTTCTGTGCAATCATTTCATGCTCTTTCATCAGGCTATCAAACTCTTTTTCGCCTGACTTCATAATGGAAGAGGCTGTGAATCTAACCAGGCCTTTTTCCATTAGGTCGATTTCTTCATAACTTATTTTTGCAGGGTAATAATCTAAAAAGGCTTTGTAAATCTCATCCGGGTATTTCCTTTCCTTAAAGCCTATTTTTTGGCCTTTATAGATAAGCTTTCCGGAATCGGTTAGATCAACATCGATGACAGGCAATTCAAATTTCTCAATATGCTTGCCTGCTGAGTCTGCGCCCCGGTTACCCAACTGATCAAGCCCTGTTTTAGCGGCAAACAAAATATCATCAAAAGACAGTTTTCGAGCATTGTCCATTGAACTGCTGTCGCCGCGGTAAACCACTACTTTATCGTCTACAACGGTCATGCCAAAACTTTCTAGTAATTTTTTTCTTTTTTCTATCTGGCTTTCTTTAAAGTGTTTTTCGGTGATCGTGACGTCATCGTCGCTGAAAACAACGTAATTGTACTCCAAAGTGCTTAACGTCTTTTTTAAGAATTCTTTTGCGTCTTTTTCCAGGTCAAAATGAGTGCCCTTTGAGTTGTAATCATCCCCTTTAACCATCCATTGTCCAGAGACTGTCTCGGTTGGCGGTGTAACATGAAAGGTCGCTTTGTTGCGGCTATTGCCGTCCAGGTATTTAATACCCTTGATGCCAGCAGCTGCTAATCTGTCGCTCGCTTCCTTTTTACTGCCTAGATCGTAATAGAGCTTTTTATATAATGCTTCCCCAGATAAATCTTCAATCTGGTCATCTTCTCGAGCTAGTTTTCCCATTTTCTGCATCTTCTCAGATTCATCAATGGTTGCATTAATAATAATACCTTTCTTATCGCCGTACTTTTCTAGCAGTGCTTGCTTATACTTGTCATAATCATCACTTAATATCAGGCTGTTAAACTTTGCAGCATCTTGCACAACTTGAGATTGCTCGCTTAACTTCTTTTCCCACAGTAAGTACTCATCTTCATTAGGCGCCAACTCAACTTCGTACAAACTCCCATCGGTAAAGGCGTTAATGGCGACAGGCTCTCCCTCACCCACGGTTAAGATAGCTGATCCATCCGAATAGCAATACACGCTGGCCAAATCTTTACCTACTTGATCAGTGGTTAATGACCTGGCGCCGTATTCATATCGCTCTAGCGATAAGGCGTTAATCGTATCGTCAACATCTTCAAAATTAAGTTCTTCCGGCTCAATCCCCAAAGCCTTTAAGGCTGAACTGTTGAGTACGGCCTTTTCGCTGATTAACTGAATCACTTTGGCGGCAGTGGTCCCTAGCTCCGCCGCCTCAGGATTGTTGACGATCTTGGCAACTTGATCTTCTCTAACGCCCCGGCCGTAGGTTTCAGTTAAATTATCCCGGTACCACTCAGCGACCGATCGACTGCCTGCAAAATAATGACCGTAACCATAGACGTCTGCGCCTTCACCACTGCCGATACTGCCATCATCAAACCCGTCATGATCATGAGGAGATCCATGCCACGCTGTCATCATTAGATCAGCCCCTTTCGGAATGCCCTTCTTGTTGTCGATAATGATGATCTTGCCGTCATCGAGTGCTTTTTTAAGCAATGGATCTTTACTGATTTCTTCGATCGCTTCAACTTGAGTTAAAAAACTTTCTTTGCCGTCATTTTTACTAAACAGCATGTCGGGAGAAAGAGCGTCGCCCACATTAAAAACGGCGTTAACGGATCGAATGTTGTTATTGTCAAACACGGCGACCTCATGAATTTCATTGGCGTCGACGTTGCCAAATATAATGCCGTCATAGCCTTCGGCGGACACGCTGTTTTTATAGTTATCAACCTCTTCAAAGGTCATCTCATCTTCTATTTCTGCTATTTTGGAGAGCGGCTCTTCTTTGAATTTGCCTCTCAAGTAAGCTGGAATAATGTTCGGGTTAAACTCGCCATCCCGATCATAATCGACTGAGGAAAGATTATCTTCAGCGTAGCGGGCTGCATAACTCGGGTTAGTTGTGAAAAAAGACCCCAGCAGTTGCTGCCCATTATCAAAGCGTGGTTCAGCCTCATCATCAAAGCCTTTAAAATCTTCTCCCGTGCCGTGGTACCAAACAGTGCTGGTATCAAAGCCCAATGCTTTTGCTCGATCGTCAGGCGTATTATCCGGACCCAAGCCTAATCCGCCATCCTTAACACTAAGGGCCGCATCACTTTGAGCTTTGTCGATACCTTCATTGAGGAATTTAAGGCCGTTTTTAATTGATTTTTTTAAGTTGTTTTCAGAATTTCGGTAATCAACCACGGGGACATGACTATAGCCCAAATGTTTTGCCGCCAGGGCCCGGTGACGGCCGTCTTCATCTCCGCTTTTATAAATCACTAAAGGATCCAGCTTACCGCCGGCCTGAACATGATCAACCAAGTCCTGAACGTTTTCGAGCGTTTCTTCATCCAGTGTGAGTGGCTTAACCGCCGCAAGGTATTCGTCCGGCGTCATATTGTAGGCGGTACCGCCAATATCTCTGAAGTTAGCGTCACCCCACCATGTTCCGACCGAGTCAATGGGGTAATCACTATCGTTCTGCTTATTGAGTAGCTCGAAATAATCATCAGTACTGATAAGCTTCTCCTTCAATTCGACGTCGAGTGCAGTCGAGGCGGCTAAGATACTGTCCACTTGAGCTTTTGATAAGTCTTTTTTGTCGCCGGATAAAATCCAGAGTAAATCTTTAATGTTGATACCAACGGCTTTTAAGGCTTTTTTCGCCGAATCGCTCAAAGGGAAATAGGTCACTACGCTCTCCGAGGCCTCAGGCATTTAAGGCCTTTTTTTAAGTTAATATAGTGTTAATTATATCATCTTATAGAGATTATAACAATCTTCCTACGATACCATCTTTTTTTATTTCTGGTTTTAATCTTACTAAAGAGATACCGATCATAATTTTTGTTTTGACCCTATAATACTATGAACCAATCAATAAGGCCTTTTTTACGAGGCCATGTGTTATGGGTTCCCTGCTTGATCTTTAGTTTTACCGTCTTTTAGCCAGTCTGTTAAAAGCTCTTTTTGCTGGTTAATTGAGATAAAACTATCTTTACTGATATTTTTGTAAAGTTCGTTGTTTAAAGCGGGGTTTTCCTTAGCCATCTTATGGATAAAATTCGAAGAAGAACGAGATATTGGTCCAACGCCTGTTAATAATGAAGCTAAAACAAATACGTTTATCAATAGCATTAATACAAGAGAACCAATTCCAATGCCTTCTTTACGACTGTTTTTATTTCCCGACACGTTGTTTGAATTTTTGTTTTCCATTTTGTTCCTTTTTTATGTTTTTTACTTTCTTGTAAAGTTAAGCTTGGTCAACTATCAGGACACCACCAGTTATCTGGTAGGCTGTTATTGGGTTAAGCGCATCATTCCACTTGGACGCTCTAATATCGATTTTAGCTGGGTCAAACCATTGATCTCCAATCCTTACGAAGTACTCTAACCCCTCAGGAATAGGGCACGCTTTGTCATTAAACCAAGGTTTTGCCTCTTGCTCCATAACCACATAATTATCCCAATCGGTAGAGCCTTCCCCGATAGCATTAGTAGCGCCATAGTCATTAAATGATCCACCACCATCTGAATATCTAAGTTCGGAATCCTTATCTCCATTATTCCATACTTTGCAAAGAATATCTGAAGGCAAGAATTTTTCCCTCGCAACCAATTGATGCGCTTCATTCGAACCATCTGTTAGGCCGTTTTCAAACCAACTTTGAGAAGCCCACTTACCGTCTATCAATAACATACCAATAATAGGTCGCTCTAGTCGTTCATCACAAGCGAGTATTTCCAATTCGTGGCCGCCAAGCGTCTTTTTTTCAAATCTGTTTTGTGTTTGATGAAGATTCATGACAGCCTCTATTGATTGATTGATTGTTGAGGTTATTATACCATTTTCAGATATAATAATCAAGTTATTAATGCATTAATTGTACATTTGCGGTATTATAATAAGGCTTATATCGACCCTCTTTTTGGTCTGATTTCTATAGCGGGTTTATTAAGGCCGTAACCATCTTTACCAAACTTGGCGATAATGTCCCCTGTTTCGCCGTTCAACACGTGTGTCCATTCGATCTGGAGCATCTCATCGTCATTTCGATCGTCACTCCAATCGTTAATTTCAGAGACTGCGTATTGGCCAAGCATTGCTTCAGCTTCTTTAATCGCTATTTTTTCGTCGTTGTCTTTTCCAATAAGGTCATTACCGCCGCCAGAACCGTAAAACGCTTGTCCGCCAAAAATTAAGAACATGTTATTTTCTCCAGCCAGCAGAATTTTTATCCATCCATTTTTCAGCGGCTTTAAGGCTTTTAAAATCTTTGCTTTTGGTGAAGGTCATGGCTAGAAAAGTTCCGTCATCGTTATTAGCGATGCCGCGAGATATTGTTTCGTTATTGCCCATATCAACTGTTTTCATAAGCTTCCCCTTGATGTCTTTAATTTATGATTTATTATAACAGCTTTCCACTATATAGTCAAGATATAACAACCCTAATAACTTATTTATCAGGTAATATTTTATCAATTATTTATTGACTTTTTTATTGCTTCTAGTTATAATTAATGCTTTATTGCCGATAACCAATTTGGAGATTTTTATGAATAACCTTTCAGATATTTTCCTTTCAGAAGATGTGGTTATTTTGCGAAAAAAAATTAATCAGTTAAAGACTCAAATAAATTTGGTTGATGACAAGGATTCACTAAATTGCCGTCATCGAAAACATTTGATCCTTACTTACAAAAAAATGATTTCGATTGCTAATGAGGCTATTGATGAATCTCAATCACTGTCTGCACTTAAAAAATGAATAATTATGAGAAGATTTTTGCAATCAGTTTATTGATTTTTATCTCGATCTCTTCAATAGATTGGTTTGGCAAAGACCTATTTGCTCTCTTGTCGATGTTTAATCTTATTATTGGCATAATTATTGGTGTAATCCTATTTAAGGTAGAAAAAAGGAAAAACAATGACAATAAAAGCCCCTAAAACCACTCAGCCTACCTCACGTCAGGAAAGTGACCCAGAAAATCCGACCCTGCTGAAGGCTACTGGGCACATCACTTACGACGTTAAGGTTAACTGCCCTCACTGCAACGCAACACTGCGATTAAATCAGTACCCTTATAACGAGGAAGGTAGTGGTTTTTGCAGCCCTGATAGCGCGTTAGAAAATGAGATTTTTGGCTCGCCAGAGAAACCATCAAAGTGGGTAGAATTTGATATTAAGTACCAGTGCAGGGTTTGCGCTAAGGATTTTTCTTTAAACAAGTTTGAGATTTAAGGGTTATTATGGAAGTTACAAATTACATACCAAGAGAGCGGTTTAATCTTTGGTACGAACTGTTTAAAAAAAGTTCTGGCCGATTGTTGTGCAACCCTATTGACGGTGATCGTGTTTACGTAAGGTATGTTTTTGAGGATATGGATAGCTACACAGAATTGCAGCAAAATTTTCAGCGATTAACAACACAAATTGTTGAGACCAAGTCAGGGTTTTGGAAGAAATTAAAGGCTAAATTAAAATATAAGGTAGGGCAATCATGAGAATCGAAGTAGAAGATAATTCCGTCACAGGGTACGTAGATCATTCCGGAAATGGAGAGCAGAAAGTAATCACTTTTTATGTAGAGTTTGGCGAAGTCACGGTAGGCTCGTCCATACGTCTCCCGTCGAAACTTGTCGAAGCAAAGCTTGTCTTAACTTGCATGAATCAAGCATTAATTAAGGCTGAAGAAATTGCCTAAGGAGCCTTTATGATTGGAATTAAGTACCAAGACCTCAAGACGGTCATCCAAGAGAAGGATTTTTGGACGCGTGAGCAACTAAGAAAACGCCTTAAACTCAGCATGCAAGAGTCTAAGATCGGTGTTAGCTTACTTCTGGCTGACGGGTTAATCTCTAGCCATAAAGACCGGTATGGCCGGTTTGAGGTCGTTCAGCAAACAACTGAATTTTTCGATTCATTAAGTTGTGAAGATTGCGGGCAAGAATTTACTCGAAGTAAAGAGTATATGGCTCAAAAAAGAACGGATTCAAAATACAAATGGAAAACAAAAAAATGCGATAGCTGCGTTGATATAAGGGTTTCTAGTGCTTTCAAAAACATGGGCAAGGTCTTAAACGCCTTAACAACAGAGTAGCTCTCGCCTTTTAAGGCACTGCATGAGGCAGGCCTTGAAGGTGTTTTTAATTATTGGATAATTAAGTCTATCGCCAGACTTTTAAACGGCTGTTAAGGGCTTGGCCCAGGGAAATTTTTAAATGATTTTTGAAGAGGTGGATATCCAGCCAGGGCTGATGGTTATAAGTAATTTATGCCATATTGGGAGCACAAACTACAGCTTTGCCAATATCATGTCTTGGAAAGTCTGCAAAATACCGTCAAATGAAACTAATCTTTACAGCATACTGTCTTTGTACAGTGGTAATTTAAGCCCTGAAGAAACGGCTCAAGAACTTTGCAATAGACTCAATAAAGGCTCTGGTTTTAGGCCGCTATCTGAAGCTGAATTTGCTTCTCAGCTTAGCCATACCGAGAAGCCGGTATTTATCGACAGTAAGCGATCAGACTTTAATAACTCTATGGAGGTACAGCTTCTGTAAAAGTGTTTCGATTAGTCGTATCACCCACTGCGAGTTGGCCGTAGCCATTATAGCCTGTCCCTAATAATACTCCATCAGACCTGACAATAAATGTTTGATACTGTCCTGTGAATATATCGGATACACCTGTCACGTCAGCTGACTGAAAAGAGGTTGCGCCAGTTAAGTGACCAAATCCTAAATTGCCATTACTATTACTGCCCGCCGACCAAACAGTGCCATCTTTCTTGACAACATGTGAGGCATATTTTGATCCTTTGGCTTTTAGGACGTTACTTAATCCCGTGTTTTGAAGATTGGCCTGAGCAGATGTACTTCCAATACCGAGCTGACCCTGAGCGTTATGACCAACAGACCATAACGTATCATCCGTCTTAACCAGCAAGTTATGGTACCTACCGGCCGCAATATCTCTAACACCGGTGACCGACATGCTGGTTATTTCCGTCATATTATTCGTATTTCCAATGCCTAATTGGCCATAATTATTCCCACCAACAACCCATACGGTTCCATCGTCCTTTAGATAAAGGGTTGAATACCCCCCGGCTGCAATTTTTGTTACACCACTAATATTTACGGCGGTAAAAACATTTCTGTTAGTTGTATCGCCTAGGCCGAGTTGACCGTGAGAATTAGAGCCGGATGACCAAACACTGCCATCGTTTTTTATAATATTCGAATGAGCATAGCCGCCAAAAATACCTGCAACATCGGTTAGTCCCGTGTTAGTAAATACATTTCTTGCTGAGCTATCTCCAAGGCCGAGTTGGCCGTGAGAATTAGAGCCAGCGACTAAAAGTTCACCGCCCTTTAAGATATAGGTAGAGTCATAAGAGCAGCCAGCGGAATCAACGTTCTCAGCGATCTGGACCCAGCTAAATTGGGTATTAGTATGTCCAAGGCCGAGCTGGCCGTAATAATTGTAGCCAATACCCCACAAGGTTTTGTCGCCCTTCAAGTAAAGCGTGTGAAAAGAAAAAGAACACTGAACCATCCCTGAAGAAGCAGAAACAACATCTTCAGTCGCCTCAATCGGTGCAATCCGCTGCTGAAAGACAAAATCGGCTGATACCGTAAAAGGTGCGGCCGCTAAAATGCCTGCTATCAATAGTTTCTTCACTCTAAGGCCTCAA
>Ga0105358_10002041_pt1 | contig 10801 bp, 6 predicted proteins | sample GOMGulsemesocosm_5_FD_83509 | JGI IMG/M metagenome (GOLD analysis project Ga0105358, IMG submission 83509) | Methane-oxidizing microbial communities from mesocosms in the Gulf of Mexico - GOM15C Gulf of Mexico | ecosystem: Environmental > Aquatic > Marine > Cold seeps | place: Gulf of Mexico...
ATCATCGCCATCATCAAAATTAAAATCACCAGAAATAATTACATTAGAATCTGACTCTGTTTCATTTAAAATAGTATTAATTTGCATCATTCTCATATCGCTGTCGAACATTCCACTCTCTAAATGAACACCAACAACTCTAAAAGATGAATCCCGCAAAATAATATAGGGTGCAGAACGTCCCATCTCTGTTGGTAATTTAATATTGCCAGAATTTAGAATGTCTAATGAAGTGAGAATAACATTTGTATAACCATGTCTTTCATCACCTATTTGTCGGTAATAATATTTAATTTTTTCATTATTTATCAACATCTGTATAAATTTTGGAGTGCATTCTTGTAAAGATATGACGTTATAGTTCTCATTTGCGATAAGTTTAATTATTTCAGGGTATCGTTGCTCTCCTGATTCATCATCAAAATATACATTATAACTGAGTAGGTTGATTTCTTTACTAATAGCTTTAGTTGAAATAGTAAAACTAGAGAATAAAAGTAATGATAATACGACCATCGCTAAAATAGAATTAAATGATTTAATGCTACAACTCCTTGGTTTTTAGTAATAAAAATATTTAGGTTATACTAATTTATAAATAAAACTTAATTGTATTTATTATTACCTGGCTAGTCGAAACCCATATATATAGTATGTTTCAAGTTTATCTTTGAAAAACCCTGATTTTTTAATTCTAGCATATCTAACTGAATGAGCGTCATACTCACGATTTGTCACTCTTAAATCAATAGGTTGATTTAGCCATGAACCACCTCTGAGAACAGCTCTATTACAGAATGATTGCTCTTTGATTGTACCGTTTGTAGGAGCACTATTATAATTGGGGCTCCAACAATCTTGCACCCATTCCCAGACATTCCCATGCATATCATATAAGCCAAACTCGTTGGGTTTAAAGCTTTTTATAGGTGCAGGTCGTTTTCCGTCCCATTCAGTACCACATTTTGCACAATTGGCGTTATTTTTCCCATAATCATTTCCCCAGTGGTATAAGGTTTCAGAATTAGCCCTAGCTGCATATTCCCATTCTGCTTCACTTGGTAAGCGGTATTTACGCCCCGTTTTCTTATTCAACCAAGGGATAAACTGTTGATTAATATCGTTCCAACTAACATCAATTACAGGATAATAACTCTCATCGCTGCTAATGGATTTAGGGTTGTGTGTACAGCCACCTTCAGCTATACATGCACCCCACAACTCATAGGTAACTTCAGTTTCCATAAGGAAAAAAGTATTAATTGAAACTTTATGCTTGGGTCTTTCAAAGTTTTGTTGACTGTTTGAACCCATGGTGAAATTACCTGCAGGGATCGCTCTCATTTTAAATGTTACACCGACCACATCTTCAACATAATCTTCATATTTTAATGGTTTAGCTTCCTGCAGTTTTATAAGTAAAAGTTGTGTTGGTTTACCATTTGATTTCACGTTAATTCTTTTTTGAAACTCAGTAATAGCTGTCTTTGTTTTCAAACCGATAATACCATCAGGGTGGCCTACATTAAAACCAAGACGGTTTAGTTCCTTTTGAATATTTTTTAATTGTTCAATTTGTGAATTATTTTCTTTTATTTGTACTAGTTCACTATTTTTTAATTGAGTCTTTAATGCTATTTCTTCTTCCTCAAGTAACTTAAGTGCATCAATTGCCAGTAAATAAAATTTACCGTCTGAGTACTTATCAATATATTGTGTATAGCTGAGCTTATTATTCAATTTAGTTGCTTCTTGCCAAGCAATATTCTCTTGCAAAATATAGGCGTTTTGTAAGTCTTCAAGTAACAACTCGCTCACACCGTTTGAAAAGTCTTGTTGCTGATTTTCTTTGAAGATTTTTATTGCTTCAACCGTTCTAGCATCCAGTATTCCGTTAGATATGACTGGGTACCTCAATTTCAATAACACCTTTTGAATCGACGTTATTAAAATCACTTTAGCAACGGCAGCAGCTTCTGCTGTTTTAATTTTTTCATTAATTGATGTTATATTACTTTCAGCCTTTTTTGAATTTTCCCCATCTTTATATATTTTTAGGAATGCTTGATAACCCTCTAAAGTATTTTGTGTCCGGGCTGATTCCCATGCTAACAACTCTTGTTCGAATGATTCCTGCTTTTGATTGTGTGAAATAACAGCAAATATTAATGGAAGAGCGATAACAATTGTTATAATTGCGATTTGTATGATGTTTTTTCTTATGAAACCGGATAGTTTAGCTGTTAGAGGTACTACAGTATCATCAGTGTTTTTAGTTTCTTTAGTAGCTTTAACTTCTTTTATTTCATCTTCATTAGGCGCTGCAGTTTTGACAATTTCTTCGTCTTCAAGTGACATTAAAAAGATAAGCCATTCATCAACACTTTGAGATCTATCCTCTGGAGATAGTTTTAATCCTTCATCTACTAATGCTAATATTTTTGACGAATATAATGGGTACTGACCAGAAATAGGTTTTACTGTATCTTCTACTTTTCTCTCAGTTGACGATGGCGGAAAAATTCCAGTGACACAATGTCTTATCGTCGCAGATAAAGAATAAATATCTGTATATGGACCCACTGTGATTTTTTTATTGTCTTCGTTGTAAAGTTCTATAGGAGAATATGCTTCTCTAATAATAGGCATTAAACAGGTGGTCTTATTTCCGGAGAAGAAACTTGCTGCACCGAAATTAATAAGAATAGGATTGTCGTTGGTGTCTATTAAAATGTTGGCAGGAGAAATATCACTGTGAACAATAGCGTTTTTATGTAAATAATCAATTGCTCCGATTAGCGGCTCTAAAATGATTAATATTTGCTCAGGAGATAATTTTCCATTTTCTGTTAAGTGAGTTGATAAAGTTATATGCTCGATGAAAGGCATTATTATATAAGCAGTGCCGTTTGCTTCAAAATAATTGATAACTTGAATTATATTCGGATGACTGAGTTTTCTAAGCCCTTTGGCTTTATTTGTGAATGCCTGTAAACCTATTTTAAATTCTTTGGTTTCACCTGCCTCACATAGAGGCTCAACACAAAAGTTGTTATCTCTGTTTGAATAATCATTCGGAAAGTATTCTTTTATAGCAATGTAAATTTCGTCAACTTTATCATAGGCTTTATATACGATACAGACATCACTTTCTCCTAATATATTGAAAATGGTGTATCGACCAAGTAATTCGAATTTTGGTTCTATGTATTTTTTAGGCATTGAGATAACTTAATAATTGTATTTGTTAAATTAGTTAGATTTAGAGTATAAACGGACTAATGCAATATGTTTAGTCTTAAATTAATAACTATCAAGTTTTTGATATTTATTAGGCTGTGGTGTATAAAGGATATAATTACTATTTTTTCAAAACCTTACTAATAATCGAAGTTGTATGAATTACTTTACTTATTCTGTTGGTACTTTCATTCTGAAATGAAAATGATTTATTAATTTAGTTTGACGAAAATTATCTAGTTTTTTTTGGATATTGTATTATTTAACTTGTAAATATATTTTGAAATGTCCGTCATAACGAGAATACCATTTAACACACTATTATTGAGAAAATCATGAAAAGGCTGTACACCTTTTTCGCTCTATTAATTATTACATCGAATGCTTTTGCAGGTACAAATGTAGCACTGTTGATAGGTGTTGGAGATTATCAAAACACCAACAGTAACTTAGATGGACCTCCAGCAGATCTTGCCTCGCTAGCCGATGTTTTGCCTAGTTGGGGATATTCTCCAAAAAATATAACGCGTTTATTAGATTCAGATGCTACAAAATCTAATATACTCTATGCTATTGATAAAATAGAGAGAATAACTAAGGCCGGTGATTCTGTTTTTATCTATTTTTCTGGTCATGGCACCAGCGCACAAGATTCTGATTTAGGTTTACCATTACCGATAACTACGGGGGCATTTATTCCATATGATTATGCACGTAATAGTGATAAAAATGCAATTGTTGAAAGTTTAATTATAGGTGAACGTGACTTACAACCACGATTTAAAAAGTTAGAAAGCAAAGGTCGAACTGTTTTTGTCATTGTTGATGCTTGTTATTCTCAGAATACTGCTAGATCGGTAAGTGGTATGTTTAATTCAAACAACAAATATACCATTGCTTCTAGAAGCTTTGATTTGTTTGATGGAATGAATGTAAGCAACTTGAAATCAACACAAACAACTATAAGAAAAAACTTTCCTTATAAAAATTTAGTTTATATGGCTGCTTCGTCAAAACATGAAACGGCTGGTGATTATACTGAAAATATGACAAATCAGACATATGACGGCAAACCACACGGTGTATTTACTAATGAGTTATTAACCGTTCTTACCAGTAGAAAAAATCTCGATTCTGATCGTGACGGTGTTGTGAGTATTAGGGAAGCATTTAAACAAATTCGAATGGGGTTGGAAAACAAGTCACAAACACCACAGTTAATGTATAACAAACAAAATGCTAATGTGATTGATAGTCCTTTGTTTGATAGAGGAATCTCAATTAGTGCCAGCGAGAATAATAACACTCAAGGCAATGTTAATAATTTAAAGCTTTATATTAACTCTAAAATACTAAAGTTACGTTCTGAATTTCGTAATAATTTCAATATTGAACTCGTATCTCAGGACTATGATTTAGCTGTGCATCCAGTAGGTGATGAAGCGATAGTGTTTAGAGCTTCAGGGGAAGAAATTGGACAATATAGCCTTTCAGATACCAGCGAACTGCTCAGAATGATTTCATCTGTGGCTTGGATGAAGCAAATTCGAAAAATAAACTTTAATGGAGAAATACAAGTTAGTTTACATCAAGATATTAGCCATAGTAAGAACATTGTAAAGCTGGGTGAAGAGTTTAGCCTGATAGCTAATATTGAAGAAAAGGGCTATTTTTGGCTATTCACTGTTGGAAGTTCTGGCAATATATCTCTCTTGTATCCTGAAACTAAAAGTAAATTTCATAGAAAAAAGAAAGCGGGTAATATATCTGCAATTAATAAAGTAGAGGCATACGGAACTGCAGGTGAAGATTGGTTTGTTGCTGTCTCTGCAACTAATAAAATTAAAGATTTAAAGAAGTATATTCAACGGGGAAAGTTTTCCTCACAAAGTGAAGATGCTCATCATTTGTTAGAAGTTTTAAGAGAAAACAGCGAGTTTCTTTCAGTTGACTTAATCATGGTTAAATCAATAGAATAGATGGATGAATATTATGTATTTTCAAGTTAATAAAATGATTAGGACAGTATTATTAATAATTACTTCTATTATTACATTGCCAACATTTGCTGAAAGTTGTCCTTCAGCGGAAGTGTTGTATAAGCAATATATGAGTAATTCTCAAAATAGCCTACCGCTAGAAGAAGCGGTGGAACTTTGCCAAAATGTTAAGTACAAGCTAGCTTTAGCTAATCATCAGTTAGGTGAACGTCAATACATACAGGCCAGTGATTTAATCTATCAAGGCAGGAACCAATTACAAAGAAGTAACAAAAGTCATCAACCATTTATTGTTATGGCTGACTCATTAGCATTATTAGCAGAAATTGGTCTAAAAAGAATCTGTAGAGCTCAAAAATATCTAATGCAGGCAACAAGTTTAGCTAAAGAATTAGAAGAAAGTGGTACAAGATTTAATAATAGTGTATTAGATAATTCTATCAGGCATTACCAACTTGCTAGAGCTGATAATGTTCTAACGGCAAAGGATTTATCATGTATGATGGAGCAAGGGCGAAGTTTGATTAATAGAGGAATCTCTATTGCGCCTAGTATTGACGTTTCGGTAAGTTTTGCAGTAAATAGCAGTAATATTTCTGACAAAGGGATAAGGCAAGTTCTGGAACTAGGTAGGGCAATCTCAACTGCTAAATCATCTCAAAAATTCATATTAATAGGTCATACAGACATAACTGGAACGGATGAGCATAACTTAGAGCTTTCTTTTAATAGAGCAAAGGCTGTAAAGCAAAGTTTGTTATCAAGGTTTCCTGAATTAAGAAATAAAATAAAAATTGACGGAAAAGGTGAGTCTACCCCCAAGGTTTACGATAACTCAAATGAAGCGCATCGGATTAATCGACGTGTTGAAGTAAAATATTTTTGATTTATTTTGTAAAAATGTGTGTTCTCGTCCTTCTATAATAAGTAAGAAAAATAATGAAGCACTTAATGGAGATAAACATGATTAAAAAATTATTAGCAACAGCTTTGCTAACCGTGTGTATGGGAGCAAATGCTGCAGATAAGGCTTTACTTATTGGTGTAGGTGAATATAGAGATCCACGGGCAAACCTACCAGGAATCGATTTAGACGTTACTAATATGAAACAAGTAGCTAAAATAATGGGTTTCTCAAATATTAAAACACTGCAAGATTCAGACGCGACAGAATCTAATATTAAAAAGGGCATTCGTTGGTTAAGCCAAAACGTAAGTAGTAATGATAGAGTTCTTTTGTATTTCAGTGGACATGGTAGTCAAACAAAAGACACTAATGGTGATGAAAAAGATAATTTAGACGAAATGTTGATTGCACATGATTTCTCTGCAAGTTCAAATGGCCGTGTTACTGGGGTTATCATTGACGACTACCTAAATAAAGCGTTGAAAAGCATCCCGTCTAAAAATGTTTATGTGTTGATTGATGCATGTAACAGTGGTACAGCAACTAAAGGTGCCACTGAATTGTTTACTTTGGATAACCGCTCTTTAGGTATGGATGAAGGTGCGAAAAAATTCTTATCATATAAAGGCATGCCTGTTGGACAGTCTCGTGGGATTGCAATCGAGTCAAGTTCTACAGATAATTTTGTAACCCTGTCTGCAGCACAAGATAATGAGTATGCAATAGCTGGTAAAAATGGTAGTTATTTCACTTTAGGGATATTGGGGGCTATAAGAAAAACGCTTGGTAATGGCCAAAACAGAATTACCCCAACTACTTTACATAATTTTGCCGTTGATTTTGTTGAATCTAAAACAAGTGCATCTAACCGGTTTGTTCCTAACCTTTCAGGTAGTAATCAACTAAAGTCTAAGCATATCCAATTAAACCAACCGGGTACTCAAGGAGAATATTGGGGGATTTTGGAGGGTATCGCTAATAGTTCAGATGGTAATATTTTAGTTTCTTCAAATCGTTCAACCTATCGTTTAGGTCAAGAAATTGAAATTTCTGTGGAGATCCCAATAACAGGATATTTAAATATTATTACTGTTGATGCCAATGATCAACCTCTTGTGTTGTTCCCAAATAAATACCATCGTAATAATAAAGTGAGAAAAGGTACGTTTAATACGTCAAGTATGTCATTCGACTATAAGGCTGATGATCCTATGGGGGCAAATTTGACAGTGGCTATTGTGACTAAAGAGCCGTTAAACTTATATGAAAAATCCTCATTTGGTAGAAACAATAAAGGTGAAGTGACTACTGATATTGCAGGGGTGGATGCTGCAGGACTCAAAGAATTAAGAGTAAGATCCTCAAGACGTGGTATTTCGGTTCAACAATCAGGTCAACAAAAGTCTAGTTGGGCTGGAAAGTTAATTACTAGAGTTAAACGATGAAAATAATTAGGGCAGTTTATTTCGATTTATATAAGCTGCCACTTTCTGAAAGATAGGAATTAAATAATGAATAAAATAATTTATATACTGATTATGGTTATGTCAGTAGTGGGTTGTACACCGACGCCAATTACTGAAAGCAGTAGAATCCAACAAAATTTCAGTACTGGTGATCTAAATAAATGGATTAACGGTGAATTAACTGATTATTTGGCAGAGAACTTAGGTAATACCCCCAAATTTAGAAATGAACCAACATTAATTGTTTCGATGAAAAATGAGCAAATTTCATCAGATATAAATGGTTTAACTGCAGATATACGTAGTCAGTTAATGGATAATTTATTAACTCAACAAAATGTTCGAATGGTTCGTCGTCAGTCAGATTACCAAAATTTACATCATCGTAGTTTGAGCAATGTTAGTTGTGATAAAGACGCCAAGATTAGATATTATCTTGGGTTCGAGATCGACAAATCAACAGTAAGTGGCGATTACACTATCAGAGTACGCGTTATGGAGAGTGATAAGCCAGATCAATGGGTTTCTGGAATTTCAACTAAATGGTCAGGAAAGCTTAACAAAAATCAAGTTGCTGCATTGTCTACCAACGAAAAAGACCCTTATTTACAAGGTTTAAGAGATAGGCCTTTTGGAGAAGGTGAAAGTGATTTATTAGCACAATATCTAGCACACAACATGAGTTGTTTATTGGCTGAGCAAAATATATCAGAAATTAAACTATTTACAGCTCCTGTCGGCGCTTCTAATCTGGAGTTGCGAACGGCAATAAATATGGTTGATAATTACTTATCTAGATTTCAAGAGGTTAGACAAAGTGAAAAAGCTGAAACTTCAAATGCTATACTAAAATACGAGTTTTTTGAAATTGACCGTAAAACCAATTTGAGTATGCTAAACGTGTCTATTAATTTTAAATCATCTGGTGAACGTGTTCAAGGCGTTGATACCCAAGCTTATATAACATTAAAGTCTAAACAATCTCACCGACCTCAAACACCAAGAGATAGAAGACAAAGTTCTGTGAATCTCATTTCAGATTTTAGTTTTGTTGTTCCTAGCCGTATGTCTGACTGTGATCAAAACAACCCATGGTACAACGGTGAAAAAGCGCTTTCTTCTGCTAATTTACGGCATGGAGATTGCTTTGCCTTAGAATACAGATCTTCTGGCGGAGCAAATCATATTGTTTATGAAAATACTCAAGGTGAGTTATCATTGATGGACAAAAAGTGTTTGTCGCAAGATTATTCTCGAGGTGCAACACGAATACCAGCTATTCAAGGTGAACCTTCAGCCATTTATCTTGACAACTCTAGAGGGAACGAAAGCTTCTATTTATTAAGTTTTAAGTCACAACCGAATAGTTCTCGCTTATTAGATCAAATTGAACAATTACCTAGTATTTGTGGTGGAAACGGTCGGAGTATTGATCGACGTCGATTACTGGAATTAGTTAATGAGTATTCTAATGAAAACCCTGGAGATTTAGATTGGAAAAAAATAGTTATTAACCACAGGTAATTATTTGGGCCAAGAATGGCTTATTTAATACTTTAAGTAATTATTTTTATATGATATTTTGTATTTTAAAAAGAGTATTTTGAATGGACTGGCAAACATTAATATTTGATCCGGATAAAAATTGGATTGCTCGATTTGATAAAATTGCACTGAAATATTTTCCTAATGATGAATCTTCTGCTGAGGCTGCTGTGTCAGAGGTTTTAAACCGGATCTCAGAAAATAACTATTCAAAATTAAATACATCTAAAGTACTCATCAATCCTCCTGCATATCTCACAACGGTTGTTACAAACCTTATCCGAGATATAGCAATCAGTAAATATGGTAAGTGTCGACCACCCGAGTGGGTTAAACGAATGGGTGAAATCTGGAAGCAAGTTCACAAATTACTTTGTTGCCACCGTCAATTACCTGAAAGTATCACCTTGTCATTGTCCGACACAAGTCATTCGGTAAACTTTATTGCGAATATCTGCACAGAAATCAAGCAAAACCATGCTAAGTGTGGTCATGAAGTTGTAAAACCTGTTAATACTGGGTTCGATGATTTTGATGAAAATAACACTCCAATTTCTGAAAAATTGGGTGGTGGATCTTTAGAGAAATGTATAAACAACGGAGATATGGAATTACTTCTAAACCTAATATCTAATTTAATTTATGAACAAGAAAATACACTTAAATGGAATGTTGGTGGATGGATAGGGAAATTAGAAAATAAAATTCAACTTGAACCTCAGCAAATCCTTATATTGAAGCTAGTTTTTCAAGAACAAAAATCTATAAGTGATGTTGCACGATTATTAAATATTAAGCGACATGTGGTTGACTATCAATTAAAACAGGCTTTAGGACATTTAAAAGACGTTTTTCAAGTTCAAGGCATCGAGTTTTCAAATTGATTTTATTAATCCTTTGCCTAATGTCCGTCGTCTTTAAAATATAATATTCAGGAGTACTCATATGTCGAACGAATTTGAGAGCACTCGTTCCGAAAAAATGCAGGCACTTATTAGCCTGTCATTACGCAGCGATGATTCGACTTTTACGATTTCAGATGAATGGTTAAGTAGATACTGTATCAATGATGTATCAGTAGAGGAAAGAGTTGAAATAGAAACAGCTATATCCTCTTCAGATGAGCTTTTTAGTCGCTGGCTTGAAGTGAAAGAGAATATAGACGTTTATCAGCAACAAGCTCTCGTTACTGAAGAAAATGCTCCTTCATTCATTGAAAATATAATTAATGTCTTTGAGCACTATAAAGTTGCCATATTGTCAGGAAGTGCTAGCACCGCGCTTGTATATTCGTTTGCGTTTATGTTTATATTTGTTCCCCAAACATTTGAACAAGTTGTTGATGACAACTATGGGGTTATCGAAACAAGAGAATTTACTTTTCCTTCAGGCTCTTCATCGATAGGAACAACTAAATCGTTAACTAAGCTACAAAAAACTCATTCACAGTACTTTATTGGCGGCGTACGCGAAGGCGTCAAAAAAATTATGAGTAACCCTAAAGATTGGTTAACTCATTTACCAAAAAATAAAAACCTACCTAATTGTGATGAAAGTGCATGTCCTGAGTCGAGAAAGAGAGAGTTCTTAGCTGGTAAGTGGCTAGTGTATGGTTATAGCTTATGTCAAAGTTCCAAACTTGA
>Ga0105358_10002047_pt1 | contig 10787 bp, 19 predicted proteins | sample GOMGulsemesocosm_5_FD_83509 | JGI IMG/M metagenome (GOLD analysis project Ga0105358, IMG submission 83509) | Methane-oxidizing microbial communities from mesocosms in the Gulf of Mexico - GOM15C Gulf of Mexico | ecosystem: Environmental > Aquatic > Marine > Cold seeps | place: Gulf of Mexico...
CTGACATTTACTATTTCCACAATTTAGGCAGATTTCACAGCCATCCATTACAACAGCCGCTTGCTCACCACATTTTCCGCAAATGCTTGCGCCTTTAATCGGTTCAAACGCTGGCTCATCTTTACCATCAACAACAATCTCAGCACTTGTTTCTGCACCGGTGTCAGCATTCGCCGCTAAAAAAGCTTTTTTCTTTTCTTCTAGAATCGCCTTGGTTGCCTCTGGCAGCGCCTCCTTCTTTAAAGCACCGATCATCACGAGGTGATTTTCTAAGCATAAACCGATTTGAGCCACCAACGAACTAACAAACTTACCACCGCCAGCATAATGCCCGCCACGTGGATCAAACACTGATTTTAATTGGTCAGCAACAAATTCAACATCGCCCCCTTCTTCAAAAATTTCAGACATCACTAAGGCATTCTTAAAGACCGCTGACGCCAGTAAGGCTAACCCGTTCATCCATTGAGCGTGTACTGGATCTTTAGAGGTGAAAAAGATTTCAAAAGGACGTCTTTTTTCTTTCTCAGTCCCCGCATCAATAATAATGTCATTAATGGTTACGTAAAGGCTGTGATCACCATCGTGAGAGCCTTTTACTCGGTAGGTCGCACCCAACAGTACTTCTGGTCGTTTTAGTCGGGCTTTGGCTTTTTTAGCAATTTCTGAGGCGTCTTGACGAAAAGCGGCTTCACGCTCTTTAGTTTCTTTTTCAGAGCTCTCTACCTGATCTTTTTTAACCACTTCAAAGGCGGTGATCTTGCTGGTAATCTGTTCAACTGGGCTGTTTTCGTTAGACATGTTTTTCTCCTCAGAAAAGTGTAATATTGGATAATATAGTGTTAGGTGTTAGTCGCTTTAGCAACTATTTAGACTAACCATTATACACCTGACGTAGCCTTTTGTCTATTTAATTTTCACTTAATTAATTGCTTAATTTTTTCTTTGTTAGTTAATTATTTGAGGGTTGCTGTCGATATGCCTTGCCATCTCACTGAAGGTCTTTTCGCAACACTGAATATCTGGGCTTAAGGTGAAAACAGGTATCTTAAAGCCTTCTGCTATTGTTAACTCATCACGCGTCTGCATACTCTTACCAATACAAACAATAAAGTCAGACGGCTCAACGCCTTGATCGCCCAGCAGTGATTGCGCCTTTAAGGCTAGGTCCCAGCGCTCAAGCTTGCTTTTATTCTGGCTGTAAGGGAAGGACTTGTTAACAAAGTCGACCATCTCGTTACTCTGTTCTATGTGGTTAAATAACCAACGACTATTAAACCCTTCCGGTGAAGCATAAAACTCACCTATGGCTCCTTGCTCCTCAACACTGTTCGCACAAAATTCATTAATAAGGCTGTTTTGCGCTCCGACGGCTACCCGGCACGTGTATCCGCGTAAAAACAATCTTTTGATAATCTTACTCATTATAACAACATCAGAACTTTTTCGATCGTCAGCAGACTTAAGAAAAGACTCTTCTGACAAGATCAGCGTATAATAAGGGCTTCTTTGGTGCGTTATGTTGAGGGTTTTAAGCTTATCGATAATAATCTCACCATGACAGGCCTTAGGCAAGCATGAGCAAGCCAGCACTGAATCCTCATGAAGGCAGCCTAGGGCATGCATGATAGCCGGATCTCGACGAATAATTGCATGATCAAGGTGACGCTCGAACTTCTTTAAGGCCTCTGGCCGGCTTAACCCTTCTTGAGTAGAAAAAGGATTGCCCAGCGGTGTTCCTCGACCAATATAGGTTGATTCTTTAACGCTCTCAGTATGTCGATTGATTAATTTCATGAAAATGGTCTTGGCCGTATATAATTATCACCATATTATACAGCTCCTGCATAATTTGTCAACTATTAATGAGTGTCAGTGGGCTTCTAAGCCTAAATAAAGTATAGTAAAAACCTTTACTTTTTGGCTAATATGGTTATAATAATCACTCAATTAAGAACTTAAGGAATTCAGATGAGCGAAGAATTAAAGGCAGTAGTGGCTAATTCGAAAGATATTCCTAGTAAAATACAAACTCTTCTGACCTTAATGGAAGAGGCTGAAGCTATCGTCAGCAGCCTTTCAGGTGAAGAGCTTGAAGCTATTAATGACTTCCATGCTGAGGACTACTCTTTGAATTATTGCACTCGATGGGGCTTGCAAGCCGCAGAAGAGCTTTCAGAATTTATCCAAGAGGTTAAAAAGAACTAGCCTCCGCTGTTTTGAAGTCGGCGATGCCTGGCCTCAAAACAGTCTAATAACTATACCTATCACCAGCAGTAAGATTTTAATTCTTTTTAATTTCTAAGGAGATTTTCGATGAATATAAATGACGAACGCATACGCCTTTCGATGACAATCAAAAGAGAGGCTGCAAAAGAGGTTGTTATGGCCATTCATAACCACATCAAAAGCATCAAGGATTCGAACAAAGAGATGGGTGAAAATAAGGACGACTTAATGGATCAGATTGATGTTATTCAAGCCGCTTTTAGTCGAGCAGAAGTAATGAATAAAGCTGTTTAGAAATTCGCCTCACTGCTGATCGGTAGTGAGGTCAAAAAGCCCTTTTCTGGGCGTATAAAAATAAAGCAGTTAACGGTAACGACAAGTAAGTTAGCGCACTTAAGCGTCGTATTCCTCTCCCAAGCGCAGCTTGGTGTAGGTAGTTTATTTTTGCCACCGCGGGCCCGAAGACAACAGAAAAGAGGTACAAGATAATAATACCATGGCCTCGTAAAAAAAGAGCCTTACTTCCTGTAAAATCCTATCAGCTGGCACCACCAACGATTGATCAGCCTATCTTGCTTAGCCTTGATTAGTCGTCGTTGCTCTTGATAGATACTAGCTAACTGTTTCTCACCCTCCATTGAGCGCTGCCTTACTTGCTTACATAACCAGAACTGCTCTGACTGCTTGATTATATGGTACTGATTGCAATTAAGCTGACGCGTAAGCGCATGAGATTTGCTTAGCCCTGTGTGGTAGGCATGCTTTAGGCGAGACTGCTCTTCTTTTAGGCTGGTCGCTTCTCTGCGAAATTGTTGCTTATCACAACCTGTTAGAGCTATAACAACCAATAGAGCGGGTACAATTTTGATCGAGAATCTACTATTATTGACCGATGGCTTACCCATAACTATTCCTTTTTCTTGCGATACGTTAATGCCTTTTTTACCCAGTCCATGTGTCTTTTATTCCCTCAGGCGAAAAAAAACCCTAATTAAAGGGCTTTCTTGTGCTGTGGCATTTTACTTCACCCGTTGTTTTTCAGTACATCCCATTTAAGGAAGCTAATCTCTCTATCGATGTTCACTCGAATCATTTGATTGCGATGATCGATTTCTAGTTTTGCCGCCAAATTATAAGAGGCAGCAATCTTATCTTCACAGGCTTTTTGTTCAGGCGTGCCGATTGCAAGATCTTCTCTTTTCTTGTTGTTAGCACACTGGTCATAAATCGCTTGAGTCTGGGCGTTAATTCGAGAAAACTCTATCTCGTAAGCCTTAGGAATTTCTATTTTGTTTTTATCTGCAGCAATCAAGTTGGCCTTCAAGATTTCTACTTTTGAGCTATGACTTTCACAGCCAGATAAAACCGTTAAAAGCATTAAAGTCATTAATGTAGCTAGTAGGCGGATAGCCATTGATGTATTTTTCATAACTCCTCCATTCATTTAAAGTAGCTCCATTATACCGATAATAGAGATATTTGTCAAGATATTAAATAGACTAATATTATTTACAATTTTCTTTTTATAAAAAAGCCCTACTTAAAGGGCTTTTCTGCGGCTATTACTTGCTTTACAAGCCTTTAAGGGTTGGATATTTGTGCAAATATCGCTGATTTTGCATCCTTTGTAGCCTTCCTTAAGGGGTCCTCAATTTTTATATGCTTTTTGTGAAGAATAACCGCTAAATCATATGAATCATCTGCTTTTTTCATGCATGCAGCATCCTTAGGGAAGTTTTTTCTAAGGCGTTTTTCAATTCTATCGGCTTTGCATTGCTTACTAATAGCTCTTGTTTTTGCATTGCGCTCGTCCATTTCTGCGGCATTACTGATTCTAACGTCTTCCAACTCTATTGCTTTGGAAATGTAAGCTTCTTTAAGTTCTGTTACTTTTCTATCATTTGCTTCACTATCTTCACAGCCAGACAAAACCGTTAAAAACATTAAAGCCATTATTGTTACTAGCAGGCGCATAGCAGTTGATGTGTTTTTCATAACCCCTCCATTCATTTAAAAGTAGCTATATTATATCCATAATACAGTCTTTTGTCAAGCTATTAAATAGCTTATTATTAAAGATTTCTTGGCGCTGACTTAATGACCTTTCCAGACTCATCAAGCTCGATACTGAAGTCAAAAATAGTACCGTCATATTGAGAGTTATTAAAAAACAGTTTTGGCGGGCAGCCGTTTTTTAGAAGATAATCTATTCTTCTGACGGCTTGGTCGACATCACTGGACCAATCAAAAGAAAAGAGAAAAAACCAGTCATTAGTATTATCACTGACGATATTTTCAGTCATCTTAACGTAGTCATATAGCCCATAAGACTCTCGACTCTTATCGTTAAGCTCATCCTTACTGTACATAAATTTTGCTGCATAATCAGGGTCTGCCAAAGGGATTAGCTCCTCAAGGCATGCTCTAAACTTAGAGAGATCTTGGGCAGCTTTGTTATGCGGCATTCCAAAACTAAACGGTTCAAATACCCCGGGGAACTTTGGCAAATATTCTTTTAGTTTTTCAAGTATTATTTTATGCTCTTCTTTTATCATTTTTACCTCTTGATATCTGATTATCTACGGGTTGTAAAACGTGTGATCCCTGTAAATAAGGGCTACATTCATGTTTTTAGCCCATGAAGGGCTCACCGTGTCATTATGATAGAACAATGAGCCCTTGGTTAGGTCGTTCATTTTATTATCTTTGTAAAGTAAAGTTCTGCTTATCTGAAGGGCTTTCTCATACAGATAAACTTCAAGATAAACTTCTGAGATGGGCGCTTTTCTTTTTGAGCCCTTGTTGTACCAACTAAACTGATAAGGCTGGCTAACAACGCCACAGGCCGTATTAGGGTATCTTTTTGACCTCATCCGGTTAATCGTTACTTGACCGACTAACAGCATGCCGACGGTGCGATCAATGCCTGCTTCAAAGTACATGTTTCTTGCCAGGCATTCTACTTCTTTTTCATGCTCAGTTTTTAATGACTTTATTTCTGGCACCGTGTTTATAAGCTTAGGAATAGGGTTGCTGTATTCAGTAATGTAAAGCGCTTTCACCTCAGGTGCGCTGACATGAGGCATGACTGCTTGGAAGGACGCTATCAAAAGGCACGACAAGATAATGGCTGGCACTGACGCATGGAACCACAAACCTCTAATACAGATCATAAAAACCTCTACTTAGTTTAATTAATACCGCTAGGCAATAATAGTTTAAATATTAAATAAAGCTCCTGAAAAGCGCTTCTTTATAACTACTTATGACTAACATTATACACTCAGAGTATAATTTGTCAAGTATTAATTAATTGTTTATTCTTTTGAATTTAACTTTGTGATTGTTGTAATCGCCATTCCCCATGGCGTGTATTTCAAAGGTCTCCCCGGCGCTATTAGTCCCTTCAGCATAAGGCCCGTCAACCAATACAATATCAAGCAAATTAATGGTGGCTAAATAGTCCTGCATTGTTTCGCTATTATCAGCATGAGGCTCTTCTGTACTCCAATAAACTGGATCCATTACTTTTCCTAAGAGGATAATTAACCAATATTATACATTCACAGTATAATTTGTCAAGTATTAATTATTCGACCTCCTCAATAAAAATATCTCTTATATGCATTCCCGGCAGATTCCAGCTATCGATAGAAACTAGCTTTATCCCGAAACTGCCATCAATCGGCACAAAGCCTTCAAGCTCATCAAAATGATTGATGACATCGCCAATATCTTCGTCTATGACTTTTGAGATAATCTCTTCGGTGAGTATTTTCAGGTAGGCCATCTCAATATTGTCGCCCGCCCTATTGATTAGTCGCTCGCCATTAGGCCGGTATAAAACCTGGCTCCTCATCATGTTTAAGGTGGGCTTCTTGCCGTCAATCTCGACAACAGCAACCCACCCTTTGTAAATTATTTTAAATTTTTTCAAGGAATTTCTTCAAGATTAAATTCATTTGCATCAAATTCCCAGTGCTGAAGAGTAATAAGTCTAACTCCATAACTTCCGTCCAACGGAAAAAAGCCCTCAATAAATTCAAACTTCTCAACCACCTCGGTGAGGCCTTTTTCTATCGACTGAGCGGCTAGCTCTTGGCCCAGCATTTTTAGGTAAGCCTGCTCAACATTTCCTTTTTCTCGCTCAATCTTATGCTCCCCGGAAGCCCAGTGCATTAACTGACTCTTCATCGCCCTCAGAGTTTTTGGGTCTTCGTCATCAATTAAGACGTCAGCGCTCCAGTTTTTGTGTGTAATTTTTACTTTTTTCAAGCGTTTCTCCTTATTAAGGTCGGTTATCACAGCCGCAACTATCGCAGGGCCCGCCATAAAACGTTATTTCAGACATGAAAGTTCCACAACCACCATCGCCACTACCGCAGCGGTATCTGGGTTTTTTCCATTTTTCAGGCTTTGATAAGGTGATATTATGCCCTTTTAGTGCTGAGCTGATATCCACATTTTGCATATCAACAGTTGGCCTCACATGGGCGTCAACATAATCTTTTGGCCATGGAATATCGGTTGTTCTGTTCCGGTTTTTCGCTAAAGCCTCTTCTCTTGAGTAGACTTCTGCTTTTGATAGGTCGGTTGTATAGCCTTCCCCGCCTCTTCCCCAGAAAAGAAGGTCATTGCCAACATAGCCTCTGGCATCTTGTAGGTAAAATTCTTCAGTACTCATAAACCTCCTTTTTTTAGGCTATTCCATCTTTTTATTAACTTTATTTGGCTTCTTTGTCCATTCTGGAATCTGAATCCACACCGGGTGCACTCGATAACGGTCAGGCCTTTTGTTTTTACCACTGCTACGCCCTGACATTTCGGGCAGGGCGCTGGCGATATTTCTTTTTTAAATTCTTTTTCCAATATTTTATGCTAATTATCGGATAATTTAGCAAGGATAGCGTCAGGATTGTCTACCGGCTCATACCCTTCAATGTATTTTTTTTCATCAGCTGTCAACGGCTCAGCTTCAGCGCGTTCCAATTCAGCTTCAACTTCTGGACTCACGGCGACACGACCAGCACCCGCTTCAAAATCTTCGTTTCTAATAAGGCCGCTCATTAAAACCTCCTTAAATTAATAATAGCTAATTAATACAATAGTTGAAAGTTGCCTATTAAGACAGCCAGTCGGCCATAAGACCTGTTGAGGCTTCCATTTCTGCCACTTTCTTGTTGGTGTCTTCAAAGCTGAGGTTTTCATGCTCTTCCAAAGTTTTTACTTCACCGGTTTCTTCAATATTTTCAGTATAAAGAATATCGTAAAACTCTGGCTCTTCTTCTGACTCACACAGGCGATAACCGTCTTGATCTGCTTTGATCATGCCAAAAACCTGTAGTTCTTTTTCGTTAGCTGCTTGTGACATCGTTATCTCCTTGAGTTTATAGCTTATATTATACACGTCATGTATAATTTGTCAAGTATTAACTGACTTTCTTCAAAGTTGTTTTGAGGAAACCTCTTCCTTCAGGTAGAGGTAATTGACATCCAGTCTTAATCTTTTTCCCCAGCTTCTTGTTTGCGAATAAAATCGCCATAAGCCTCGATTATTGTCTTACCAAAACCGTGCTCCTTTTTTGAAAATCTAATTTCTGAGTATTCATGCGTAAAAAAGGCAACAACATATCCCGCTAAAAGGTTTTGCTTAATTTCTTTAACGAATTTTCTACCGTCCTTAACAACAACTTCTTTACTATCATCAAGCTCAACCCTTTCTTCGTCACCCTCTCGGTATGTCCACAGAGCAACGCTTTCTTTTGGGATGTTTCTAACATTAATACCGGGCAGGCTTAAGATGTTTAAGATCTTGACGGATTCGTCCACATTAGACATTAAGAAGGCTTTGTTTTCAGCGTCGTTTTCCATAAAATTCTCTTTTTGGTTAATAATTTTATTATACAGTTACTGCATAATTTGTCAAGTATTAAATCAAAAAACCGGCACCGCTTCGTAAGTTGTTTTTATTGACAGACTTCCTATTCCTAGCTGGCCATAGCTGTTCTCACCTGATGACCAAATTGATCCATCAGATTTTTCAACCACGCTACTCACGTATCCTGATATAAATTTAACCGCTGAGAATCCAGTATCTTGAAAAGTTGACTGGTTAGATTGACTCCCTAACCCCAGTTGCCCACTGCTATTATTTCCGGATGACCAAATAACCCCCTCTTTTATGAAATAAGAGGAATAGCCATTTGCATAAATCTCACTGACTGAATTAACTCCAGTATTTTGAAAGGTTGACTGATCCGTGGTGTTTCCTAACCCTAATTGACCATAAATGTTATAGCCCACTGTCCAGACACTGCCGTCGCTTTTAGTGATTAACGAATGAAAGTCACCGGTAACGATATCGGTCACGCCCGATGAGATCACCTCACTTGGCGTTGTTTGATGCGTTTTATTGTTAAGTCCGAGTTGGCCGTAACTATTATGACCATTTGACCATAGGCTACCATCATTTTTTAAATACATGACGCTGGCGTACCCGGCAGAAATCTTCTTAACATTTGTAACAGACAATAATTGAAAGCTTGGCTGATTTTCTGCCGCGCCGAGACCCATTTGATTAAAGGTATTAAATCCCGCCGCCCATACGCTGCCATCCTCTTTAATGACATAAGCCGAATTATATCCCGCCTCAATGCTAACGACATCCGTCAGGCCGGTGTTTTGAAATGAACTTATGTTGGTGGTATCACCTAGACCGAGCTGACCAACGCTATTATGACCTGATGACCAGACCTCACCCTCTTTTACGATGTAGCTGGCGATGCTAGAGCACGCTGCAGCACTAACATTGTCTGCTATTTGAACCCAGTTTTTCTGATCACTTGTATGACCCAGCCCAAATTGACCAAAATCATTTCGGCCGGTAGCCCAAAGGGTTTTGTCAGACTTTAAGTACAGAGAGAACCATCCCGCGGTGCATTCAACCCGGCTACCTGAAGTGGGCGAAGATACTTCTTGATCTTCTACGGGAGCAATCCGTTGCTGAAAGATAAAGTCGGCCGAAGCGGTAAACGAGGTGCTGACCAGCAAGCCGGCTAGGATAAGGGTTGATTTTTTCATGGGCATTGTCTCTTATGCTTGCGCAACAGGTGTGTTTTATTTAATGTATTATTAAATATATTTTCTCAAGTGTCAATAATAGCATTTTTCGGAAAAGTCTCAGCCCTTTACAAAATATATTTTGTGGATATAATATTATCTAAATTAATCAGATGAGAGTTATTTATGTCTATTTGCACATCTTGCGGTTCCAGCAACATCAAGCACGAATCTGCCAACGAGCGTATTTTACATGAAAGCTCGATCCTGTCCGTCTGCATGGAAAGCTCATCATGCCGTGATTGCGGCCGGCAGTTTGTCTCTAGAGATCAAATACAAAGAAATGACACCCGGGTTAAAAAGATTAAAGAAAGCCTGACTAAAAGAAAAGATCGATTAGTGCCGGCTTAATCGATTGCTTGGGCATTTATGGCGAAAAAGGCCGTTAAGGGCTTGCCTTGTAGGCTTTTAAGGGGTTATTGGCTTTTCTCGTAGTGGCTGCCATCTCGCCCCATTAATAACTTGACTATTATGTCAAGAAATGCTATAATATTTTTACTGAATTGTTGGGGATGGTGATGAGCTTACAGAAAATAAAGGATCTTTTTGAGTCAAAAACGGTTGGTGGTCACGACATAGATATCTTGGCGTATGACGAACGAATAGATAGCTCAATAATTGGGATCATCTGCTTAGAAGGGGATTGGATTCTTCGTTCTTGGCCTACCTCGGGTATTACGCACAGCTCGATTAAAGAATTTAATCTTGTTGAAAAAAACAAGGGGTAAGAACAACTCTTTATTTTTGTCTCTTATAACATTCGATAACCTAACCCAAGGGGAAATATCATGAACCCACTCAGACAACAAGAAATTTTAACCCTCGTTCACGCCGGCAAGTGTAATATTGAGGTCTCTAATTTTGGAACAGAAAACGAAGCGGTTTTGATCTTCGCTGGCAAAAACCTGGAGTTAATCACTGTTGACGACATAGAAATCGGTGATGAAAGAATTTATATAGTCACCGATAAAATAGTCGAAAAATTCACAAAAAATTGGGCAAACTACCAAGGTGAAGGCTGCTTAAGCATTGAACTTTGTGAGGTTGGTTGATTTTTTGAGCCGTTGCCAGCCCTTTTATATTTTCTAAAACGCCGGTCATTTCGCAACTTCGCTGATCAGTAAGTTGCTGTGACATATTATGTCATCAGCTTGATCACTTTTTTTGCAGCTGATCATTATGGGAGTATAGATTCGGTAAAATCTGATCGATTAGACGTATCACCTAAGCCCAGCTGACCCATATTGTTTTGTCCAGTGGACCATACGGATCCATCAGCCCTTTCAACTAGCGACGTATAATAGCTTGTATGTATTTTTTTAGCCGAAAAGCCGGTATTTTGAAAGATTGATTGATCTGTCGTATGACCTAGGCCGAGCTGGCCGTAATTATTTCTACCTGCTGACCATACCGTTCCATCTTTTATAATAGATGATGAA
>Ga0105358_10002051_pt1 | contig 10773 bp, 6 predicted proteins | sample GOMGulsemesocosm_5_FD_83509 | JGI IMG/M metagenome (GOLD analysis project Ga0105358, IMG submission 83509) | Methane-oxidizing microbial communities from mesocosms in the Gulf of Mexico - GOM15C Gulf of Mexico | ecosystem: Environmental > Aquatic > Marine > Cold seeps | place: Gulf of Mexico...
AATGTGATGGTGGAGTATATGCTTGATCGCAATATTCCCTATATTTCTGGTCCACAATGGTTATTAGAAAATGTGCTTAAAGATTGCTGGGTATTAGCTGTTTCTGGTACTCATGGAAAAACGACAACCAGCAGTATGCTTACATGGATTTTAGAGTATGCTCAGCTATCACCGGGTTTTTTAATTGGTGGTGTACCGCAAAATTTTGCTTGTTCTGCTCGGCTAGGTAACGCACCTTTTTTTGTTATTGAGGCTGATGAATACGACACAGCATTTTTTGATAAGCGCTCTAAGTTTGTTCATTATCGACCAAGAACATTAGTAATAAATAATTTAGAATTTGATCATGGTGATATTTTCAATAACTTATCCGACATTCAGCGTCAGTTTCATCACCTTATTAGAATGGTGCCAAGTAATGGTTTGATCTTATCTCCGCAAAATGAAGCTGCGATAAATGATACGTTAGCTATGGGATGTTGGACTCCAACAGAGCAAAGCGCATGTGAAAATGGTTGGCAGGCAAAAAAGCTTATTGCTGATGGTAGTGAGTTTGTTGTGACTTTTAACAGTGTGGAGCAGGGCGTAGTTAAATGGTCTTTGATTGGTGATTTTAATATTGATAATGGCTTGATGGCAATTGCCGCTGCGCGTCATGCAGGAGTACCAAGTCATATTGCCATTGAAGCCTTAGCTGAGTTTATAAATACCAAGCGTCGCTTTGAGCTACGCGGTGAAGTTAATAATGTTAGAGTTTTTGATGATTTTGCTCACCATCCTACGGCAATTGCCAAAACGATTGCTAGTGTTCGTGCGCAAGTTGATAGTAGCAAAGCGCAAGGTAGAGTATTAGCTGTACTTGAACCGCGCTCCAATACGATGAAATCAGGGGTGCACAAAGACACTTTACCATTAGCGTTAGCGCAAGCGGATCAAATCTTTATTTTTCAAGATGAAAATATAAAGTGGTCAGTAGATGAACTAATTAATCAGTGTCAGCCTCCTTGTTTTGTTGAAAAAAATGTAGATGATCTGGTGCTGAAAATTATTGAACAATGCCAACCTGGCGATACTGTAGTCGTAATGAGTAATGGTGGCTTTGGCAACATTCACGATAAAATATTAGCGGCACTAGCAAGTTAACTACTGAATTTGAGAGATAAATATGAAAGATAATAAAGTGGAAAGTTTTAGTGGAAAAATTACGATTGCGATTACAGGTGCCTCCGGTTCAGTTTATGCGTTACGATTATTAGAGTGTTTAGTCGCAGCAAATTATCAAGTGTATTTATTATGCTCAAGTGCAGGACGAATAGTACTAGATACAGAATTAAACTTTAAATTACCAGCATCTCCAGATGGTGCGAGTGATTTATTAATTGAAAAATTCAAAGCTAAGGCGGGACAAATTACAGTCTTCGGTAAAGAGCAATGGTTTTCGCCTGTTGCTTCTGGCTCTGCTGCACCAAAACACATGGTGGTTTGTCCTTGTTCAACGGGAACGCTTGCTGCCATTAGCCAAGGTATGAGTGACAACTTGATAGAGCGTGCTGCTGATGTGGTTATTAAAGAACGAGGTCAACTTATTCTAATGGTGCGAGAAACGCCGTTTTCTACTATTCATTTAACTAATATGCTTACTTTATCTCAACAAGGTGTAACTATCATGCCAGCTGCGCCAGGTTTTTATCATCAACCAAAATCAATCAATGACTTAGTCGACTTTATGGTCGGTCGAATCTTAGATCATCTTGGCATTGAACAGACAATTATGCCACGTTGGGGCTATCAAATTTAATCTGTTTTAGTTTTAGCTAAATTACATTATATTGTATGCAATAAAATTAGTTTACATCGTATTAACCCTTTAAGGTACTGAGATATGTTTCAAAACTTAAAACAAATAAAAATAATATCACTACTTGTTGCCAGTATAACTCTAACTATTGCTTTGCAAGTTAGCGCAGTGGAGGTTGGTAAAGAAAGCGCCAATGAACCAGAGAAAAAAGAAAAGTGGTCAGTGAATGCACCTCAAGGTCAGTTCAAAGATGCCAATATTGATGTAACTTCAGGTACTTGGATGAATGTCGATGTTAGTCCTGATGGTAAAATGTTAACTTTTGATTTGCTTGGTGATATTTATACCATGTCGATAAAAGGTGGTGAAGCTAAGCCATTAATGACCGATATAGCATGGCAAATGCAACCACGCTTTAGCCCAGATGGCAAATACATTGCCTTTACCTCTGATGAAGGTGGAGGTGATAATTTATGGATAATGAACCGTGATGGTAGTAATGGTAAAGCGGTATCAACAGAAACCTTTCGCTTATTAAATAGCCTTGCATGGTCTCCAGATAGTAATTATATTGTTGGTAGAAAACATTTTACTGGGTCTCGTTCATTAGGTGCAGGTGAAGTGTGGATGTATCACAAAACTGGCGGCAATGGTGTTATGTTAACTAAACGCCCTAATCAACAAAAAGATTTAGGTGAACCAGCCTTTTCTGCAGATGGAAAGTATGTCTATTTTTCTCAAGATGCAACACCAGGAAAAACATTTCACTATTCAAAGGATTCAGTTAAAGGTATTTATAAAATTAAGCGTCTTGAATTAGCCACAGGTGAAATTGAAACGATAATATCAGGAAAAGGTGGTGCAATCAGACCTACTCCCTCTCCTGATGGTAAATATCTTGCTTTTATTAGCCGCGATGACTTTCAATCAAACTTATATTTATACGATCTAAAAAGTGGAGAAGAGACTAAGGTTTATGATGACTTAGAGCGTGATATGCAAGAAACTTGGGCAATTCATGGTGTTTATCCAACCATTGCTTGGACACCGGACAGTGACAGTATTGTATTTTGGGATAATGGAAAAATAAAGCGTCTTGAGCTAAAAGATAATAAAGCTGAAGTGATTGAATTTCATGTTAAAACCACTAAGAAAATTCAGCAGGCTTTGCAGTTTAAGCAACAGTTACCCCAAGATAATTTCGACGTTAAAATGCTTCGAGATGTTGAAGTATCTCCAAACGGTAAAAAAGTTGTTTTTGAATCCATGGGACACATATACACCCGAAGTATTGCTAATGGCAAAGTGACAGGGAAAGCCAAACGTTTAACTAAGCAAAAATCTCATTTTGAGTTAAATCCTAGCTTTTCTCGAGATGGAAAAAGAATTGTGTATGCGACTTGGAATGACGAAAAACAAGGGCAAATAAGTATTGTTTCAAGTCGAGGTGGCAAAGGAAAAGCACTATTAAAAGAGCAGGGTAAATATATAGAGCCAACATTCTCACCTGATGGAAAAACAGTCGTTTACCGTAAAATTTCAGGTGGTTATATTACCAAGCCAACATGGGACTTAAACACTGGGATTTATGCTGTTTCTGCACGAGGTGAGCGAAAATCAAGCAAGCCGGTATTGATTACCGAAAAAGGTACACAAGCTCACTTTGGTAAAAGTAATGATACTATTTATGTTATCCGCGATGGTGAAAAACCACAATTAGCTCGAGTTAGTTTAGATGGTAAGGACGATGTTGCGCTTTATCAGGGTAAGTTTTCTACTGAATATCGTGTATCGCCTAATGGAGAGTATTTAGCATTTGCAGAGCGGTTTAAAGTTTTCGTGACACCTTTTGTTGAAAGTGGCGACGTGATAAATATTGGTCCCAAAGCGACTAATTTACCTGTTGAACAATTATCAGTCAGAGCGGGTGAAGGTATTAATTGGCATGGTAGCTCTAAACAGCTGTACTGGAGCTTAGGTGCAGATTTATATCAAGCAGACGTTGATGGGTTATTTGAAATTAAACCCAAAGAAATAGATCATAGCTCTAGTAAAGCGAATAAAGAAGAAAATAAAGACGCTGACGCATTAGCTGAAACTAAAATAACCACCACTAACCTTAGTTTTAGTGTTGCAGTTGATAAACCTTCAGGGTTAGTTGCTTTTGTTAACGGTAAAGTTATTACTATGGAAGGTGAGCAAATTATCGACAATGGTGTTGTACTCGTTGAAGGTAATATAATTAAGGCTGTGGGTAGTAAAGCGCAAGTTAGCATTCCTAAGTCAGCCAAAATAATTGATATATCTGGCAAAAGTATTATGCCGGGGTTAATTGATGCGCATGCGCATGGCTCTCAAGGGACTTATGAAATTATACCGCAACAAAACTGGGTGAACTATGCCGGTTTAGCGCTTGGCGTAACAACTATTCATGATCCATCTAACGACACCACTGAATTTTTTGCTGCGAGTGAAATGCAACAAACAGGTAAAATTGTGGCAGCACGGTTATTTTCAACGGGCACTATTTTATATGGAGCAACGGTAGCAGGGTACACTGCCCATGTTGATAATCTTGATGATGCTAAATTTCATGTTGAACGTTTAAAAGCTGCGGGTGCTTTTAGTGTTAAAAGTTATAATCAACCGCGTAGAAATCAACGTCAACAGTTTATTCAAGCCGCTCGAGAATTAGAAATGTTGGTGGTGCCTGAAGGTGGTTCTTTATTACAACACAACTTAACTATGGTGATTGATGGTCATACAACGCTAGAGCACTCTATTGCAACAGCTAAAGTCTATGATGATATCAAGCAATTATGGTCACAGTCTGCAATGGCATACACACCAACATTGGGCGTGGCATATGGTGGTATTTCAGGAGAAAATTATTGGTATGACACCACTGATGTATGGTTGCATCCGCGTTTAAGTAAATACGTACCGAGTGAATTTTTAGATCCTCGCTCTATGAGACGTCCTAAAGCGCCTTTACATCACTATAACCACATAAATGTCGCTAAAGTAGCAAAAGAAATGCAAGACTTAGGTATAAAAGTGAATGCTGGCGGTCATGGTCAGCGCGAAGGTTTAGCTATGCACTGGGAAATGTGGATGATGGCACAAGGAGGAATGACTCCACTTCAAGCACTACGTACAGCGACTATTTCTCCGGCGCAAACCTTAGGTTTGGCAGATCAACTTGGCTCTATCAAAGTGGGCAAGTTAGCCGATTTAATTGTAGTTGATGGCGATGTTAGTCAAGATATTCGTTTGAGTGATAAAGTGAGATACACCATGGTTAACGGTCGTTTATATAATGCAGAAACCATGAATGAAATTGGTAATTATGATAACAAACGCGCTAAGTTCTATTTTGAGCAATAGCCTATTTATGAGCGTTTAATTTATGTATTACCATTGCCATTAAGTTAGTTCTCACTCTGCGGTTTGAGAACAAATAGAATTTGTTTGTATATAGTTATTCTATATTAAATGAATTCTGTGCGGTTATTTAATCGCTGAAAAGTTCCCAAAATATGAGTTTAAAAGGCTTACTGTCTGCGTTGTTGGTTTCGATAAGGGAACAACCATTCTCTTTGATCAATGCATTGCTTTTGAACATTTTAACGCTCGCTGAGTAGGAAGAAACTTAGTGGAATTGGTATAAGTTATAGCTAGTATTTCTGTACAATGCAGGGCTTTTTTATTAGTCTATAATTTACTTTGTAATTAGTATCATCTGGTGGGTTTAATATGGATTGTTGTAAAGGCTCTATTTTCTCGAACGTTGGTGGTTTTATTGCCTGTGTGAAAACAAAGTCTTGTATGATGTTGCTTGTTCTACTGTCATTTTTTTCCTTTTCGGTTTCAGCAGCGCAAGAGTCAATATTTTCTCTTGTTAGTATGAAGGCTTTCTTAGTAGGGGTAAGCCTGCCCATTGTTAGTTTTATTTGTTGGAAACTGCTGAGTAAAATTTTTAATCGGAATGAAGGCTCATCAACAACTTCAAAAACAAATCAAGAGCAATCATTTAATTATGCTCATGATTTAACCACTAATTTACCTACCGCTCAGTATGCATTAAATAAATTTGAGCAAGTATTAAAAACTACTAAGAACGCTAAATTGGCTGCCGTTGTATTTAAACCGGTGAATTTCCAGCAAGTAAATAGAGTCTTAGGTCACCATAACTCTGATATTTTATTATTGCAATTAGCCTTTTGTCTGAAAAAAAATATTGAAGAAAATACTAACTTAATTATTTTTGACCATAGCCCTGAGCCAGTGAGATTAGCTCGATTGCAAGGGTTAGATTTTCTGGTGGTCTTCGATTTATCAACGACTAAGCATGAAGTTAAAGATGTTATTGACGATTTATGTCAGCAGTTAGCTAAAGCAGTTCCTGATGCTATGAGTTTTAAAAGCTTCTCTTTAAATTTTGAATTGGCTTTTGGAGTAGCTATTAGTGGTGAACATGGCAATAGTGTTAGTGAAATAGTCTCACATGCAACAGATGCCTTATTAAAAGGTGCAGCTAATGAGCAATCTATTCAATACTTTGATAACAGTGCTGTGCTGTATACAGAGCAACAATTACTGTTAATGGAGCGTTTACGCGAAGATATTTTATCAGAAGACTTACGCTGTTTTTTACAGCCACAAATTGATCTTAACGATAATTCCATCATTGGTTTTGAGTTAAAAGTTCATTGGTATGTTAATGACGAAGAACCATTGGAGTTGTGTGACTTTATTGAGACTGCAGAGCATAGTGGCGAGCTTTATTTATTAACCAAACAAATGTTCAAACAAGCATTTGATGTTTTATCTTCTTTGCAAAAACTTGGAGTATATCAGCGTGTCTCAGTTAGTCTGTCGAGTAAAAATTTACTTGAACCAGCCCTTGTTGACTATCTTGAACAGCAGATGAAACACTTTAACATTGCCGGTAAGTATTTGATGATAGAGCTGAGTGAGCAAGTAATGCTTACCTCATGTCAGCGAGCTAAAAATACTATTGATCAGTTAAAGTCATTAGATATTGCCATTGCAATTGATAACTTTTCAGGGAGTTATGAGTCTTTGCGTTATTTGCGTAAGTTGGCAATTCATCAGGTGAAAATTAACTGTCAGAAGTTAGGTGATAAAGAAGATAATAGAGCTGATAAAGCCATAATTAATGCTTTGGTTACGCTAACCCGTAGTATGAAGTTACCTTTAATCGGTACACATATAGATAAAGATGAAATAGCAATTAGTTATAAAGCTATGGGCGGAAACCTAGTACAGGGCGATATTATCAATCGAGGTGTTGTTCCTGATGAAATAGAACTATGGCTTAAAAGCTGGTTTTCCCAGCATTCCACAGTAAAACCTAATAATTAGTTATTATAGAAACTCAATATAAGCGGGTATGCACCCTGTTAATGAGTTACTAGAAATCGAAGTAAAAAAGAGGTTAATCGATATCTAATGGCTCAGGTGATAAAATAATACCAGTATTATCAACATAAATATGATCGTCAGGTAATATGGTGACCCCGCCAAAATTTATAGCAATATCACTTTCGCCAAATTCATTATCGTTAGCACCAACGGGAATTGAAATTAACCCTTGAATACCTAATTCTATTTCTTCTATAGCATCAACATCACGAACGCTACCGTAACAAACGATTCCTTCCCAGCCATTATTGGCAGCAGTTTGTGCAATATTAATATCGATTAATGCTCTCCTGGTTGAGCCGCCGCCGTCAATAACCAGTACTTTACTTACGCCATCTGGTGCTACCATTTTTTCAATCAAGCCAGTACCTTCAAAACATTTTATCGTAACAACTTTGCCTCCAAAGGAGTGCCTACCACCATAATTACTAAAGATGGGGTCAACGACATCAACTAAATCGGCATAAGTATCACACAGCTGTGAAGTATCATATTCCATAAAAGTGCTCTTTAAATAGGCAAGTAAAAAATACAGTATAACTTGTTGTAATGAAAATAATATAGTGACTTGTATTTTTGAGTAAAACTCTCTTTAATGTGTATATTACTTTTTATCAAAAATAGATAACCGTTAATGTTTGCAAATGTAGACTCGATAGCTTTTTTATTTGCTACTCAAGCAGTAGTTTTTGCTACATTGTCATTTGTTTTCTTTAAGTATTTTCGAGCTTACAGCCGAGAATATGTGAAGTACTGGTTATTTAGTTTAATTTTTCTAAGTTGTTATTATGCTAGTAGCGCAATGCTACCTAGTTCTGGAACATACAAAGTTAGTGGTTATTTACAGCTATTTTACGGACAAGTCCAGCAAGTTGGGTTTTATTTGTTTTTAGCTTTTTTATTATTTGGTCTTTATAGCGCCAAAATGAAAACACAGCCCTCAAAGCGTTATTTTATTGCAGTTTTAGGCGCTTCAATAATTATCGGGTTAAGTGCTGCAACTTTGTTCTCCTTTGATGAATATAATGTTTTTAATCGTTTTTATCTGAAAGTTAGCTTACAAAGCTTTATTTTTGCTTGTTGTTTTTTAGGTACAAGCTTCTACCTATTTATTGATGAAAGACCTCATTTTTCTAGTAAAATATTATTAGCTTTTTGCTTGATACTAGGTGTACGTTATTTACTATATTCTTTTATTTCAATTGTGGCTTTAACAGAGCAATGGTTTAACCAACTTACATTGTTTTTGTTATATTTTGATATTGGAACCCACAGTGTCTTAGGGTTTATTTTACTTATTTGGATGCAAGGATCTGAGCGTAATATGGCAGTTCATGCTATTAGTCGTGCACAATACTTAGGTAAACATGATTCATTAACCGGAGCCTTGAATCGTGGCCAAGTTATGGAAAAACTTTCAGAGGCCATTGTTGTTGCGAATAAAAAATCATATCAGTTAGCTATATTTCTAATTGATATTAAGCAATTTAAATTTATTAATGATACTTACGGTTTGAAAACAGGTGATTTTATCCTTGGCGAAATAGCAAAACGCCTAAATAACAGCATATTGTTACCTAAAGCAGTAGGTCGCCTAAGTGGAGATTCTTTTATGTTTGTTATTGAATATCAAAATGCATCTTCAATTGATAGAGTGCCTGAACATCTTCATCAAGTGATTAATCGAGCCTATCAATATGACAATCAGGAAGTGCATATTCAAGCAAGTATTGGTTTTTGTACTTTCCCTGAAAATGGTAAAATAGCCGAAGACCTTCTACAAAAAGCTAACCTTGCCTTGCACCATGCAGAAACAAATAATATTCCCACCATCGCTTTTGAGTCAGGAATGCAAGCCGAAGGGCGACGTTTATTATTAAAAGAAAAAGAACTTAGGGCAGGCATTACTAATGATGAGTTTGTTTTATATTATCAACCACAATTAAACTTGTTAACTAATCGGTTAGAAGGTGTTGAAGCTTTGGCTCGTTGGCAACATCCAGAAAAAGGCTTATTGTCACCGGCTAACTTCTTAGAAGATATAGATGCATTAAACATGAATAGCGAGTTTGATATTTACATATTAAATAAGGCTTGTAGTGCCACTTCTCGTTGGTATCAGCAATTCAAGCGAAGGGTTGCTATTGCAGTTAATGTTACAGCTGTTGAATTTCAAGACCCGCAATTTGTTTCTAAAATTCAAAACTTGTTGTTAATAAACAATTTACCGTCAAAATATTTAGAACTCGAAATTACAGAAAATGTAGTCATGACAGACATCGATATGGCCATGAATACTATTATAACCTTGCAGAATATGGGTATTAAAGTCTCTATTGATGATTTTGGTACTGGTTATTCTTCATTGGCGTATTTACGTAAGCTACCCATAGATAAAATTAAAATTGATCGTAGCTTTATAACTGAAGTTGCAACCAATGATTCAGATTTAACCATAGTTAAATCCATGATAAAGCTTTCTCATGGTCTAGGTAAGCGTGTACTAGCAGAAGGTGTAGAAAATCGAGACCAACTTAATGTTTTACGCAATTTAGGCTGTGATGCAGTGCAAGGGTTTTTTATTGATAAACCATTACCTGAAGAAAAATTAGTTAAATACTTATCTAGAAAAAACAAATAACCTACTTTGTATGAAACCCCAATTCATGCACATTTCCAGTTGTTAATTTAGTGCATGCATGTCTCGAATAAGGTAAGTACTTAAGCTAGGCTATGAAAGTGTAAATTGCCTATATGCGTTTGTATTAAGCTATAACTGAGTGATATTTATCATTGCTTCGCGAGAGTGTCCTGAAGTTTGTATTTCAGTTAAGTAATGCTGCCAACGCTGTTCGTATTCTTTTGTAATTAGCGCTAAATATTCAGTAGAATATATAGCGCTATGTTGATCATCAAAAACCAGCCGATACCCGTGTTTACCAACATATTCAATGGCAACTAGCATGACCACTTTTTTATGAGTGACTAATGGTAATTGCTTAGGTGGGTTACTTACTGTGGGTGTAAAAACGCGTAAATACTCAAAACTTAAACAAGCAGCCTTACCCTTTACTAAATCAATGGTAAGGTTTCTTTCATTATTGTTAATGGTGAATTGTTTTATGGTCATAAGTAATTAAAAGTCGTTATTTATAAAATGAAACGGCTTAAATCTTCGTCTTTAATAACGTCATTTAAGGTTTTATCAACATAATTTTTATCTATGACAATTTTGTCTCCTGAACGTTCATCAGCATGAAAAGACAACTCTTCAGTCAATCGTTCCATCATAGTATGTAAACGGCGAGCTCCAATGTTTTCAGTTGTTTCATTAACTTGCCATGCGGCATTAGCAATGGCTTGAACTCCATCTTCACTAAATTCAATATTAACCCCTTCAGTGGCTAACAAAGCAATATATTGCTCAGTTAATGAAGCAAAAGGTTCGGTTAAAATACGAATGAAATCATCAGCGGTTAACGCTTTTAACTCAACACGAATAGGTAAACGGCCTTGTAATTCAGGGA
>Ga0105358_10002052_pt1 | contig 10773 bp, 6 predicted proteins | sample GOMGulsemesocosm_5_FD_83509 | JGI IMG/M metagenome (GOLD analysis project Ga0105358, IMG submission 83509) | Methane-oxidizing microbial communities from mesocosms in the Gulf of Mexico - GOM15C Gulf of Mexico | ecosystem: Environmental > Aquatic > Marine > Cold seeps | place: Gulf of Mexico...
GTAGGTATCTGGCAATTAATTATACGAATTCAGGAAATATCAATAAATTAATTTTATTTAAAGCACGGTAATCATTATTAATAAGGAATAATAATATGATACCGTTCATCATCTTCGTCATCTCCACAAGCTGTTAACGGGAATCTTCATGACTAAAATGCTAATGGATAATAAGGCATTATGAAAAAAATAGCATAATTAGTGCCTGAACGGAGAGTCCATAAGCCACGCTACAAAAAGGATGTAGCGATTTATTGAGCGCGAAGATTTTTTATCAACCCTTGTTGTTTTACGCTGAAGTAGAGCTTTAAAAAAATTTGCAGGCGCACAATGGCTAAAGTGTGTCACTCCCGTCTATCTCGCGCCTTAACAATGCTAAACCCAACCTACATTAAAAATCGTAGTTTATGAAAACTCTCATCATTCCCGGTTTTTTTATCGGGCATCTAAACACCTTCAATAAATTCCTGCTAAAAGCATGCAGGATGACAAATACGAAAAGAGTATTAACTAAAAACCACATATTTCAAAGTAGGTGGGGGTTAGACAGTTTATTTGTACCGAAAAATCCTATTATGCACAAGGTACAAAGAAGTTTGATCCTACAAAAAAATCGTTAAATTAATTATGCCTCGGTACTTACGACCACAACAAGGTATTTTAGAGGACTTTCCAGCTGACCTTTGCTGCTATAGAACTTTTTAACCCCCTTTTTTTACTAAAAAAATTTGACCATGTCCAAACATTTTCTACTTTGTAGAGAATATTATCACTCGCCATTTTCCCTAAAGCATACTTATTAAGGTATTTCCCCTGACCAAGGTTTGTATAGACAATAACCCAGCCATGATTTTTCAGATAAATTTCTGCCTCATTATGATTAGGCGCATTAAAAGCTCTATTTTTACTAAAATTAAATAACGATACTGTTCGTGCAGGAATTTTCATTTCTCGACTAATAGCAACAAATAAATCTGCATACTCGGTACAATCTCCATAGCCACTTTTTAAACTTTCTAAAGCCGAAGTTCTGGCTGGTAGTTTTTTAAATGCTAAAAAATCATTGACGAACTCATAAGTAGATTCTACTTTTTCTTTAACCGAAAAGGCATTTCTCATTATAATTTTTGCAATGGCTTTAACCTCATTTGATTGAGATTCGATATACTTACTAGGAACAATATATTTCAATAATTTTTTATCAATAATATCTTGACCGGTTAAGCTATCAGTGCCTTCCAAATTAAAAGTATACTCATTAATGTCAAGGGTAAATATTATACTCTTATTAATTTTGCTTTGTTTAGGCAGATTAAATACAACTTCTATAAACTGACTTTCAATAGAGTTTTTGTGATTTTTTATATTGTATTCTAATCCTTGAGTATCTATTTTTATGACTTTCTGGTGCTTTGTTGTCTGAGGTATTGTAACCCGATGATATATATTTCCTGAGTCGACACCTGACACATTTGAATAAACAAAATTTGATACTAACTCTATTGTTTTAGCGCTCGTTATACTAGGTAAAATCAATAAAAAAAACAAAACTATTTTCATTTTAATCCTCAGCTAACCGACTTTTCAAAAATAGCTCACATACAACACTACTCATTTATATGTCTTTCAAAGATCCCGACCAATCCAGGCCTGATGCAAAATTCCCCCTATATTCGCCTATCAGGGTTATTTTTCCAATATAAATAAGGTTATCTTCCTTAGCAAAGTATTCTTTAGTTGAATGTAAAAAAGTTTTTTCCGTTTGATTCATAAAACCAATATAGAGTTTATATTCACCCGACTTTAAATCTCCTTGAGGCCGAGTAACAGTCCTATCTAAAATAGCTTCACCTTTTTGCCACTTTTCTGGGTTATATACTCCTTGAGAAACAGGATGCTGAACATAAAATTGACACTCTTTATTCTCATGCACCCCCTTAAGGTGTACATCATATCGTCCTTTAGCAAATGAACTTGATGCACAAAAGACCATTTGTAACAAAAATCCAGCCCCTTTATAAAAAGACTCTGGAAATTCAATATGTGTAATACATCCATTTTTACCTAAAAAAATAGGCTCATCTAAAGCAATTATTTTCTCCAGCTCAGGAAAGAGCACGTTAGGCTTACAAGATTTCCAATCACTTAATACTTGTTGATTAAATTTTCCTGTAAATATAGGCGGAGCACTATCTTCTTGAGTTCGTTTTTGTATATTATATTTTTTATAGTTAAATTCAACCAAGAGTCGTTCCCCAACCCTTACAAATTCAATATTTGAGCCTAACTTTTCGGTTCTTTGTCTGATATTATTTCTTATTTTCTGTGCACTTTCTCCATTTGCAATAATTGTAGTTCCATTTTTTAGTTCAATAGGAATAATCTCCAAGGCATTAAATTTACCTTCTTGAACATGTAGCATGAAAGCTGCCTGATAGGGCATTTCTTCATGGCCTTTTGCAAAGTCAGCTAGCAATGTTCCCATGTCATACACAATAGGATGATCATGGTACAACTCAACGCCATGAAAAAGATGGGAAGAATGACCTAATACAGCATCGTACCCCATATCAATCATAGCATGAGCTAAAAAAATAACATCCTCTGTTGGGGCGGTTGTCCAATTTTGCGTCCAATGCGGTGAAATAATAACTAGATCAGCATGTTGTCGAGCTTCAATGTAAGCCGAATATGCGGCATCTAATATTTTTTCCTGTGTTATTTCGTGAAATACGCCCGGTTTATTTGATCCCGCCGCATATACCGCCTTATCAGCCAATGTGAAAATACTAACCGTAGCAATCACATAATCACCAACTTGAGCATAAGATGGCTGAGATGCTTGTTTATAACAACTACCACTTCCTGGCGTTGCGATACCAATAGCTGTAAAATATTTTTTTTGCTCCAGCAATGCCTCTTTACCAAAATCTATAGCATGATTATTGGCAGTAAAAGCAACAGTTATATTAAGATCAACAAGAATGTCAGCAAGCTCCGGAGCGCCTCGGTAATGGTAAGGCCTGTACTCATTTTTAGGCAATAGAGAGCCTACATTAGATATTACGCATTCTAAATTAAGCATTGACACATTTGCTTCATCAGTCAATATTTTCAAATCCTTCGTTATCCACCTAGTCCCATTATCTTCTTTATAAAAGTGCATATAACGAGTCAGAATAGTATCTCCACCACAAAATACTTTATACGTTGCCTTATTAGAATTCGTTTTAACCTGAGCTTCTGTTTTTTCTATATCTTCAATAATTACTTGATTATCTGGCGCCAGTAAATGTGCTTTTCGATAATATGAAAGAGCAGCCCTGAAATTACTTTTTAATTCAAGAATTTTACCGCAGTGAAAATACATTCCATAATTTTGAGGAAACAACATTTTAGCTTCTGTGATGACTTTGTATGCTTCTTCAAATTGTCCGCACTCTCTATGTGAAATACATAATTTAATATAATCTAAAGCTTTAGCTTGAGAAGCAAAATAAATTGCCTTCTTAAATGATAATATAGCTTCATCATAATTTTTATATGCAAATTGCACCATTCCCAGCTCATGATAAGCTATATCAAGTTGACTATTTAACACCACCGATTTTTTTGCCGCATTTAAGGCAAGTTGATGCTGATGATGCCTACGATACATTTTTGCTAAAAATACCCACCCTCCTGACCAGTTCGGAATATCCAGAAGAACACCCTCTAGTCCTTTAATTGACTCTATTATTCTGTTTTTTAAAAAGCACTCAATTACATCAATAATTAATTTTAAAAGTACTTTATTTTTCCAAAAAGTTACTTCCAAAATGCCTACAGGCAACTCATTATGGGTTAAATATCGGTTAAGTAACGGCTCTAGTTGGTCAAGGCTGTGGAGGTGTCCCATTACATTATGGGGTGAATTGATAATGCAATGAATATTGAGATGGGATAATTCAGTGCAATGCTGTATATGATAAAAATCCGTTATTTCTTCCACTCCAAAGAAATATTCAATCTGAGTTTCTGTAGTCTGTTTTATCAAATTGCCAAGATCCGGATAGAGAATTTTTTTTAGCGAACTAGGCGTATTTGGCAGCCCTCCTGCCAACGTCACTTGTGGAGAAAAAACAAGTATTCGTCCAACCTTTAATTGCAGCCCAAACAATAAGGCGGCGTACCCTCCCATGCTTGAACCTAATATTGTAATTTTACCTTTATCAAATGCCGAAGTGACGCTCTCAATTACCTTTTTAAGTTCATTGGCATCCTCTGATAGGCCTGAAATTTTTCCGTTATACCATCCTTTTGTTGGATCTCGAATAAAAAGTTTATTCGTAGAGCAATGACTTAATAAATTATATCCCATAAAATAACGAGCATGCACACCGCTAAATACAATAACCAGCTCATTAGAGCCCTTACTTTCAAGATAAAGAAAACTATCCGGTTCAGTTTTATTATTCATTTATGTTTAATTTCCCTCAATGCTATTTATGTAAATATTCAAAGACCCTACCGGAAATTTATATTTCGGCTTATTCCTCGTTCGTATCAGGCCTCACGAATTTATTAAATCTATGGAAAAATGTTTGAATGCTTATCTATTTATTCGCTACTAACCCTAAATTTTTTATTAACCTCTTCCGATAAATATTTAAAATTCAGTTTAGTCATTCCTTTAACAAATAAAAGGTCATTTTCAGAAATTGTATTTAACAAAATATCGCTTAACTGCTCTACTTTAAAAAAATGCCCCTTAAAAATACTTGTATTTTTTAATGAATTAACTATTAACTCACTATACTCGCCAACTGTATATAATATATCTATATCGCTCCTATCAATATGCGCTGCAATCCGTTCATGAGTCTCAGTTGAAAATTCATCGCTATTATGCTCCCCAGAAATAACAGCCACCTTTTTTCCACCCACTTCAATTCTACTAACATCATTCAAAGCAGATTTCAGCGCCGCCTCAGTTATACTAAAATGCTGATCATAAAATATAAAGTTTTTATCATTCCCTATAGAGTGCTTATTAATGCTGCCCATCGAATCCCAGCTCGCGACAAACCCTTCAAAATCCTTTGCAGAACTCTTCACATCAAGCCCGAGCACTGAGATAGCTAATAATAACCCTACGCTGGTTAATGGCCAGTGCTCTTGTACTTTATTAATCCTATAGCTATATTCTTTATTCGCTATTTTTGCTTTTACATTCCATCCTAAATCTTGAAATACTTTTTCGATTAAAAATCCATCAGCGTTTTCATTTACCGCACTATATTTAATAAAATTAACTTTTTTAAACTTATTAACGGTATCTATAAATTCAGAATATAATGCCGTATCTTCATTAATGAGACAGTGCCCAGCTTCTATTAATCCCTCTAAACTTTCTGCCTTATGATCAATTAGATGCTGCATTGATCCATGCGTATTCATATGGGATATATTTAAATTAGTAATGACTGCCAAGCTGGGGCGTATAATTTTTGATCGATCAGAACATCTATTCGGCTGCGGACAAGATACTTCAATAATTGTAAATTCAGTGCTTTCTTTTAAGGATGTTAAACTCAATAAAATAGGTGTTGTTAGATTTGCGCTGGTTTCCCTCGCATAACATTGAGCCTGTTGTTCTATTAAGTAATTCAATGCATATTTAAATCCAGTTTTTCCTTCAGTACCCGTGACCTGAATTCTTACCGCTTGAGATTTTTCTCTACTGGCGATGGCAATATTTTGTAATGCATTCCTTGTGTTTTTCACAACTAAGACAGGAGCATCTGGCAACATATCATGAGAATCAACAAATGCTTTTTCCAGCATAAATGAGGAAACCCCCAATTGGATTTTTTTGGAAAAATTATTATGACTATTGCCAATATTTTTTCCCCAATACTGAGGTAAAGTAGCTATCATCATATTATTTTTCTTAATATCTTTTTGTGAAATAACGAAACCAGATATTTCAATATCAGCTGACTTCCCTATCCAATAACCTCCAGTAATCTCTTCAATTTCATTTACTGTTAAAATAATCGAGTTATCCATATAAATTCCTAGCCATTTATTTTAATTAAATATAAGTAAGTATTCAGCTCCCCCTAGAAATCTCATAAATAGTCCATGCCTGATATGAACTATCAATAGCTTGGAATTATCTTTTTAGCTGAAACCTAAACTTTTCGGTAGGGCTCTGAATATTTACGAATATAAAGTTCTTTCTGAGTATTTTCATAAACTGAAGATCTACCCCATTTTATGTTTGTAATTTTAACGTAAGTATTCAGACACCCCCTAGAAGTTTTACCAACTTTCTATGTCTAAAACGAACTAGCAATCGCTTAGGATAGTTCTTTATCTAAAATATCAATTTTTTGGTGGGGCCTCTGAATATTTACATTTTAACTCCCTGAATTCGTATAATAAATGCATAACTTCTGCAAGTAACCGTTCTCAGTACACCTTGTTGAATTGAGCCAGAACACAGGTGTAATACAACAGTTACTAAACACTGTTGACCTTATTATTAACAACCTCAAGTATTTTTTTGCCAATTAACTCAACATCCTTTGGCATCAAGTGATGTCTTAGCCGCATATCAGCGGTTCGCTGTATTAGTTTTCTCGTAAAATCACATGACTCATTCTGCTCAAAATAACTCCAATTCCAAAAGCACCGAGCATTGCTACCTGTGAAAACTTCGATTTTAATTTCATGCTTTAACAGCTCATCTTTCACCTGTATTATTTGCTGCTCCGATAACCCTACAAACTCCCACTGAATAGAATCTGCCGCAGGTCTTATTCCTGAAGTAAAACCTGGCAGCCTAATTCGATTACTAGTAGACAAGATGATTGCTAATGTTTTGTAATTTTCATTAAAATGCGTAACTCTATCTTCTATTTGATCTAGTTGAGGTCTTAAAGAAGCTGCAGTAAGATTAGACATTCTAAAATTATACGCAGGTAAAGTATTCATTAATTTTTCTAAATCGGCTTCACTTTTGTCAGTACCAAAATGTTTCTTCCAGTTTTTTTCATAACACCCTGCATATAGCATTGCCTTAAAGGCCACTTCTTTGCTGTTGGTTACTAGGACTCCGCCCTCACCACCATCAATCATTTTGTATGACTGAGCGCTATACGCACCAGCCAAGCCAAATGTCCCTGTTTGTTTACCATTCCATAAAACACCAAGACTATGAGCAGAGTCCTCAATTAAGGTGACGCTATATTTCTCGCATAATTCCATTACTCTATCTAAGTTAGGCGCTCTTCCCCGCATGTATGACAGCATTAATACTTTTACAGTACCATCTGAAATTTTAGCCTCAAAATCTACTAAATCCATTACATAGTCTTCATTTATTTCAATTAATACAGGCTGAGCACCAGCATGGACTATGGCACTTGGCACAGCAATAAAAGTAAATGCAGGTATAGCAACTTTGTCACCATATTTGACTCCCGCACAAAGCAAAGAAACAAACAATGCGGAACTACAAGAGTTCATAGCTACCGCGTATTGACTGCCTACTAATTCAGAAATTTCACGTTCAAAAATAGCCACTTCGCTTGCTTCTGCGCTATCGCAATCATATCGAAATAGTTTTTCTTTATTTAAAACCTTTAGTACATTTTGTATGACTTGTTCATCAATAATTTTCATTTATTTAATTTTTAAAAAGCATGGTTGATTATTGTGCTCCCTAAAGCAAATTTTCATTACTCTTTATACCCAAGAAAAGAAACACGGCGACCTTTTGTGAAATTCTAACTATACAAACTTAGTTACTAACGTAAATGACAGGAATGAAATAGCAGGGCAATCGCATTAAAAAATAGTAATTCCCAGTTATTTTTTATTCCTTGAAAACAGCAACTTCAACAAATACTCTTTACCCCAGCCCACTTTTAGGCGCTTGTTTTTAATGCCGACTTTCGCCGTACCTTCTGATTTAAGTAAGTTTAATGAGATATGCCGAATAATAGACATATTAGCGGCACTATTACCCATTCTTATTCGCTGCGAATCTTCATCAAAAGCATATACCCAAACGCAACCAAGATGCAGGTATGAAAATTTCTACCCCATTGTATTTACAGCTCTTTAGAGTGTTTATTTCTGCACCTTCAAGTCTAATGGGTATAGTCCAAGACCCAGTGAAGATTATTTTCTATACCCCAGTGCGCCCGAACACCGTGACCTAAATAGTTTGAATTCGCCGCATCAAGACTACTAATGAACTAACGTGTTTCTTCCGTTATTTTATCATTGCATTCTCGCTTAGCCGTTACAGCAATAATGCTTTTAAGCCCCGCCCATTTAGGGTGTTGTTCTTTTAACCATTCAATGTCTGATGAAGCTCGAACAGTGCGAGTTTCTATGCGCCCATGGCCCACATCGTAGGATTCATACTAGAAAAATGTTCGATGATTGAGGTGCTAGCGCGAAAGGTCATAAACAAATAACGCTTATACGACGCTATTTACAATAAAATTGTAATCAGGTTTTAATGCGATTTCCCTATGATTTGCAAGGCAAAGTCTTGCAAAAAAACAAGCCGTATGCTGCACCGAATCAACCCTAACCCATTGGCGAGTTAGTTTAAAGCGAAAACTGTTAATGCTTTTTTCTGGGAATTGATAAGCATAGGTTGATTCAGCGGTATTTAAAGTATGCATCAATCCTTTTGCTGATTTAAGCATATTTTGCATAATAGCCTCCGCTCTTTCTTCATCCCCTAGGTACTTAGCCAAATAGTAAGCAGCAACAACCCCTTCACAACGTGACCCGTCATGGTAAACATGATCCCCATAATTATAATAAAACCCACCGACATAATCCGGAGCAATCGCATTTTCTTCAGTATACATATGATCAAACATGGTTTGCGTATCATTAAAAACAAAATCTATATAGCTCTGCTTTTTAAAGCCATCCACCTTCACCCACTCTTCGATTGCTTGCATTAACCATGCATCAGCCGGCAGTGAATCAAAGAGGTAATCATATTTCACAGGTCTTACATCGACCAAAAAATCTAGTGCCTGAATACTTGTACTGTAAATATCATGCTTTAAAACATTATCAATATTTTTAATATATTGGTAATAAAGTGCCAGCCCCAGCAATGCTTCTCCGGGGTAATAAAAAGAGAATAATTGTTTTTTTACCTCATCACTGGGAGCAATAATTGCTTTCCCATTATTAACGCTAGGGTGAATATAATAGCCCAACATCTCTCCCTCACTATCAATACGGGAAAGAATATGCCTAACCAAACCATCCATTTTCTTACGATATATTTCATCGCCTGTGTGCCTGTAATAATGCATCATGGCAACTAAGCCAACTCCAGCCCCACCTAACTTAGATTTTTTGTTAAAAAAAGGGTAGCAGGCATATTGATTTTTATATTTATGTACTCTAAAAGTACCTAGTAAAAAATCTAGAGATTTTTTAGCCGCATTCAAGTAATCTTGATTTTGAGTCAGTTCATAACCTCGTAACAGTGTAATGACTCCACCACTATGCCGCAAAATATTATTGTAAAGAGGGGCTGTCATTTTAGGGTGATCGAAATCTACTTTACTGTCTTTAATAGCATCATAATAATACAAAAAGCTACCATCACTATTCATATTTTTGACTAACCAATCAATACTTTTAAGTGTACTTTCAAGCAGTATTTCTTGATTAAATTTTATTGGAGTTGGGTGCCCCCTATACAGAGGCACAACCTCATCTTGGTAGCTAATATAAGCAATGCTTTCTATAAAACTATAATCGATAGGTTCTCTACGCATTAAATGCGCACGTTCTGATATTTTATTGGTTTGCTTGGCAATACCGGTCATTTTTGAAAGATAATTCAAAAGCTGATTAACCGTCATAATGCTATGTGTTATTGCATCCGTAGGCATAAAATAGCGAGACGTACCTTTATAAAGATACTTTAAGCCATTGACTCCCGGCTCAAAACGATGACTTGATACCTGCATGGTGGTTAAGTTACGGATTTGACAAGGGTATTCTTTAACAACCATCTCGAACATAATTCGACATTTTTTAGGATCCTCAATGGAAAAACTTGAATACCTTGGGTTCGATTTAATTTTTACAGCAATATTCTGCAGTGTCTCTACAATATTTTTCCGCCTTGAACCCCACCGGATTAATCTATGTTGCTCCTGAAAAAGCGTGATGTATATTTGAGAGAAACTCGGTGTAAAGATTACTTCTATTTCACTACTTACCGTCAATGTAGACCCATTTAATAAATGCATCCGAAAATCATCAAGTAACACTTTAAAGTAGTGTGATAACTCTATTACCATAATATTTTTTATCAAAAAGTGCTAATAAATATCCTTCAAAGGATAAGCTTAAAACAATGATGCTGATACCTTCCTATAATATATTTACCGATATAATGCCGGTCAATAAAAATCATACAATTCGAGACATAAATAACGTTGAAGAATATGCATAAAACAATGTCTTAATCTTCGGAACTCAGGCAGCTTAGCTGCGCCAGCAGCACTTCAGAGATAAAAAAGTGCAAATTACTCTAGCGGAAACATGAAAAATGACTAACTTTGGGCTACTCACTTAAAACGGGACGTTCACCCTATTTGTAGGGCGGACTTCAGTCCGCTTTTTTAGCAATGGCGGACTGAAGTCCGCCCTACGAGTTATTAGCTGTCCCGTCTTAAGTGTGTAGCCTAACTTTGCAAATAAAGCACAAAAAAAAACCGCCCACCGAAC
>Ga0105358_10002053_pt1 | contig 10770 bp, 10 predicted proteins | sample GOMGulsemesocosm_5_FD_83509 | JGI IMG/M metagenome (GOLD analysis project Ga0105358, IMG submission 83509) | Methane-oxidizing microbial communities from mesocosms in the Gulf of Mexico - GOM15C Gulf of Mexico | ecosystem: Environmental > Aquatic > Marine > Cold seeps | place: Gulf of Mexico...
GTCACGGCGCGGATCAAATACACTGAGCTGGCCTTCCAGCCGAATCGCCGCGCCCGACACCAGCGGCTTGCCGAGCCTGACACAGGCAGCATTGACCGCGTGACGGGTGGCGAAATTGTCGGAACAATCCAGCACCAGGTCGACCTCAGCCACCGCAGCCAGCAACGCATCATCCGCCAGCGCGACGGGCAGCGTGCGGCACCTGACCTGAGGGTTGATCGCGGCGACGCGCTCGGCCGCAGAGGCGACCTTGTCACGGCCGATATCGACGGCGTGATGAATGATCTGCCGCTGCAGATTGGTCAAATCAACCTGATCCGGGTCGGCCAGCACCACTTGGCCAACGCCCGCGGCGGCAAGGTACAACGCGACCGGCGAGCCCAAGCCGCCGACCCCAACGATCAGAACCCGACTGTCCAGCAGCCGTTGCTGACCGTCGATATCGATCTGTGGCAGCAGTATCTGCCGGCTGTAACGCAGCAGTTGCTGGTCATCCACGCCATTGCCCTCCGGTTACCCTCAGCTGTCCACCCAGGTCGCGCCAGCTCTGTACCTGCTCAAAACCCTGCTCGCGCAGCAGTTGCGCGACCGCGTCGGCCTGCTGCCAGCCGTGCTCAAACAGCAACCAGCCAGTGGCCTGCAGATGCGCCGGCGCGAGCTGCACCAACGTGCGAATATCATCCAGCCCGTCGGCACCGCTGACCAGCGCACTACCCGGCTCAAAACGCACATCGCCCTGCTGCAGATGAGGGTCATCGGCAGCAATGTACGGCGGGTTGGAGACAATCAGATCAAAGCGCCGGCCCGCCAGTGCAGTGAACCAGTCACTCTGTTCAAAACAGGCATTACCGATCCGCAGACGCTCGGCGTTGCGCCGGGCCAGCGCGACGGCCTCGGCGACCCGGTCCACCCCGGTCAGTTGCCAGTCAGGGCGCTCGGCCGCCAGCGCCAGCGCGATCGCACCGGTGCCGGTGCCGAGATCCAGAACCTCGGCAGCCCCCTGCGGCCCCAGTTCCAGCGCAACCTCAACCAGCCGCTCGGTATCCGGGCGCGGAATCAGGGTGCTTTCGCTGACCTCCAGCTGCAGACTCCAGAAGCCCTGTTCACCGAGCAGATAGGCAATCGGCACACCGCTGCGCCGCTGGCTCAGCAGCTGTTCGAAGCGGCGCAGTTGCTCGGCATCGGGTCGGCGTTCAGGCCAGGTGCGCAGATAGGTACGGGGCTTGCCGATGGCATGACAGAGCAGCAGCTCGGCATCCAGCCGAGCGGTGTCCGAGTCTGGCAGTTCGGCGCTGGCCAGCACCTCGGCCAGGGTCGGCGTCATGCCGTCTCCAGCGCCGCCAGTTGGTCGGCCTGATATTCGCGCAGCAGCGGCTCGATGACGTTGTCGAGGTTACCGGCGATGATCTCATCCAGACTGTAGAGCGTCAGGTTGATACGGTGATCGGTCACCCGGCCCTGCGGAAAATTATAGGTGCGAATGCGCTCGGAGCGGTCCCCGGAGCCGACCAGCGAACGGCGGGTGTCGGACAGCTCCTTTTCCTGCGCTTCGCGCTGCTGGTTGACCAGTTTGGCCTGCAGCAGGCTCATGGCGCGGGCGCGGTTCTTGTGCTGTGAACGCTCATCCTGACACTCGACCACGATGCCGGTCGGCAGGTGGGTCAGGCGGATGGCCGAATCGGTCTTGTTGACGTGCTGACCGCCAGCACCGGAGGCGCGGTAGGTATCGACCCGCAGATCCGCGGGGTTGATCTCGATTGCGGCTTGCTCGTCCATCTCCGGCAGGATGGCAACGGTACAGGCAGAGGTATGAATCCGGCCCTGGGATTCGGTTTCCGGTACACGTTGCACGCGATGCGCGCCGGACTCGAACTTGAGTTTGGCGTAGACCGACTGGCCTTCGACACGGGCGATCACTTCCTTGTAGCCACCATGCTCACCGGGGTTTTCCGACAGCACCTCTACCCGCCAGCCCTGACGCTCGGCGTATCGGCTGTACATGCGAAACAGGTCACCGGAGAAGATCGCCGCCTCGTCGCCACCGGTTCCGGCGCGAATTTCGAGGAATACGTTGCGATCGTCGTTAGGGTCCTTCGGCAGCAGCAGGCGATTGAGCTCTTCTTCCAGCTCGGCCAGTTGCGCGCTGCTGCTCTCCAGGTCCTCTTCGGCCATGGCCCGCAGGTCCGGGTCGCTGTCCTTGAGCAGGCCACGCGCCTCTTCGATGTCACCCTGCACCCGACGCCACTGCTCGTAGCATTTGACCGTACCCTCGAGTTCGGCGTACTCCTTGGAGTAAGCCCGGAAGCGGGTCTGATCGCTGATGACCTCGGCGTCGCTGAGCAGCGCAGACAGCTCCTCGAAGCGTTCGCCAAGGGAGTCCAGCCGATTCAACAGGGATGCTTTCATGAGTCGCCTTGTACCGTGGTATTGCGGTTGCCCGGGGCGCTGTCACCCAGGGCAAAGAGTTCTTGCGCCAGCGCCAGCGCTTCGATCCGCCCCTGCGCTGTCATCTGCTTGAGCTGCACACTGGGTTCGTGCAGCAGCTTGTTGGTCAGCAGACGAGCCATTTCGGTCATCACCTGCTCGGGATCGGCACCGCGCTGCAACTTGGCCAGCGCTTTCTGCAGTTCCTGATCGCGCGCCTGCTCGGCCTTCTGCCGGTAGCTGCGCACCACATCCACCGCCGCCAGCGCCCGCAGACGCTGCATGAACTCGCCAGTGCCCAGCTCGATCAGCCGTTCGGCCGCCTCGGCTGCGCCCTGACGCGAGCGCATGTTCTCTTCGATCACTTCATGCAGGTCGTCGACGGTATAGAGGTACACGTCGGCCAAACTGCCAACTTCCGGTTCGATGTCGCGCGGCACGGCAATATCGACCATGAACATGGGTTTGTGCCGACGCTGCTTGAGCGCACGCTCGACCGCGCCTTTACCGAGGATCGGCAGCGGGCTGGCGGTTGAGCTGATCACCACGTCACATTCGGCGAGAATATCCGGAATCTGGGTCAGCACGATGGCCTGGCCACCCAGCGGCTCACTCAGCAGTTCAGCCCGCTGCAGCGTTCGGTTCGCAACGATAATCCGGCCAACGCCCTGTTCAAACAGGTGACGGGCAACCAGCGCGATGGTCTCGCCAGCACCGATCAGCAGCGCGGTGCTGCGGCGCAGGTCGGCAAAGATCTGACGGGCAAGACTGACTGCGGCAAAGGCCACCGACACCGGATTCTCGCCAATTGCGGTGTCCGTTCGCACCTGTTTGGCCATGTTGAAGGTGCTCTGGAACAAGCGATCCAGATACGGGCCAAGCGTGCCGGCAGTACGCGCGGCCTGCCAGGCATCCTTCATCTGGCCGAGAATCTGCGGCTCGCCCAGTACCATCGAGTCAAGCCCGGCGGCTACCCGCATCATATGGTTAACCGCACCGGCATCCTGATGCAGGTAGCTGGAACGGCGCAGCTCTTCTGCGGTCATACCATGAAAGCGGGCGACCCACTCGACCAGACGATCCGCGTCGAGCTCCTCCTGAGCACAGTAAAGCTCGGTGCGATTGCAGGTAGAAAGAATGGCAACCTCGTCAGCACCGGCCTCGGCACGCAGACGCTGCAGTGCATCGGGCAATTGCTCGGGTGAGAAGGACACGCGCTCGCGTACTTCAACCCCTGCGGTCCGATGATTGATGCCCAGTGCGATAAAACCCATGATGCCTCGTATTGCGAGAACGGAGCTGCTGCCAAACGTGCGATTGTCCTATGTTAAGTCAAGCCAATCAATCACGGCATGGCGAACGGTTACTCGACGCTCAGTGGCAGGATGCCGCACAGGCACCTTTCATGGCGCCCACTGGGTTTGTCCCCACGCCTGTGTCATGATTCCCCAATGCCGCGCCGGACGCCGTCCTCCGCCCGGATCGGCCCACCGTTTCGCACGAGATCCGATATGAAGGCTACACTCATTCCGTCCTTGCCAGCACTGCTGTTCGCAGGCCTGCTGCTCGGTGGCTGCAGCACACTGGATCAGGCCGGCGCGCCTGCCGACAGCACGCCCCAGAAGCCGGAGACGGCAAGCCAGCCGGAGCCAACGGTCTACGGCCAGTTCCGCCAGGACACTCTGTTTGATCTGCTGACCGCCGAAATCGCGGGCCAGCGCAACCGCTTCGATATCGCACTCGACAACTATCTGAAACAGGCACGCAGCACCCGTGATCCCGGGGTGACCGAGCGTGCCGTCCGCGTTGCAGAGTTTCTGGGCAATGAGCAGGCCGCCAACGAAATGACCCAACTCTGGGTCGAGATCGCTCCGCAGGATCCGGAAGCCCTGCGCTCGGCCGCCATTCACCTGGCCCGTGCCGGCCGACATGAGCAGGCCATGGACATGATGCAGCGCGCGCTGGACCTGCATGGCGAAACCCATTTTGATTTTCTCGCGCTGGCGGCCGCCCAAACCGACCCCCAGACCCGCAACGCCCTGCTGACCAGCCTCCGCCAAATGCAGGAACGCCACCCGGACAACGCGCAACTGGTATTTGCCCGTGCCCTGCTTCTGCAGCAGGCAGACCGCCCCGAAGACGCCCTGCAACTGCTGGAGGAACAACCGCGAGGTAATGAGGTACCACCAATCATCCTGCTGCACAGCCGACTACTCGCCGAGCAGGACCCGGATCGGGCAGAGGCGTTGCTGTACGACAGCCTTGAGCGCTTTCCCGACGAGGTTCGATTGCGTCTGATGCTGGCTCGACTGCTCGTCAGCAAGGGTAATTTCAGGGATGCCCGCGTGCAGTATATGAAGCTTGCTGCCGACAACCCGGACGACGCCGACCTGCAGTTATCACTCGGCCTGATCGAACTGGAACTAGAGCAGGCGCAAGACGCCGTCATTCACCTGCAGCACACGCTTCAGCTTGCACCCGGCAACAATACTGCGCGCTATCACCTGGGTAATGCCTATCTGGCGGCCGGCCGCACGGATGATGCACTGCTCACCTGGCAAAGCATCGACAGTGGCAATGAACTGCTGACATCCCGCGTGCAAATCGCCCGCCTGCTGCTTGAGCAAAACCGCATGAAGGCACTGCAGGCGCAATTTCAGCAGGACAGGGACCAGCATCCGCAACACGGTCTGACACTGTTCCAGATAGAAATAGAAGCCTTGATGCCGGACCATCCCGAACTGGCAATGGCACAGGTTAACGCAGCCCTGCAGGCCTACCCGCAGGACAGCGGCCTGCTCTACAGTCGCGCCATGCTGCACGAGCAGCTGGGCAACCTGCGCGGCCTGCAAGAGGACCTTGGCAGCATCATCGAACAGGAACCGAACAACGCGATGGCGCTCAACGCCCTGGGCTACACGCTCGCCGACCACAATATCGAGCTGGATCGTGCCCTGTCGCTGATCACCCGCGCCGCCGAACTGGCACCGGACGACCCTGCAATCAAGGATAGTCTGGGCTGGGTTCACTACCGCCTGGGCAATCTGGAGCTGGCCGAGACGCTGCTGCGTGAAGCCTACGACGCCTTCCCTGACCAGGAAGTAGCGGCCCACCTGGGCGAAGTGCTCTGGCGCCAAGGCAAAGAACGCCAAGCACGCAGGATCTGGCGAGATGCCCTCAAGCTGGACCCGCAAAGCCCACTCATTCCTGAAACCCGCAAACGCCTGGAAGCCGAATAAGACATGTCCATGCTGCGCCTGCCTCTTTTGTTCTGCCTGCTGTTAACCCTGGCCGCCTGCGGCAGCCTGCATCAACGCGAAACCATCGAGTTTGGCGGCGACCAGAACGCCTGGAAAACCCACCGAGCACAACTGGAGCCGTTGGACCGCTGGATCCTGCAAGGCAAGATCGGCATCCGCAGCCCGCAAGAGTCGGGCAGCGGCACGCTGTTCTGGCTGCAGCGCCGAGCCTACTACGATATCCGCCTGTCAGGCCCTCTGGGGCGCGGAGCTACCCGCATTCAGGGCGACCGCAACAGCACCACGCTGGAGGTAGCCGGCCGGCCGACCGTCTCCGCCAGCTCGGCTGAAGACCTGGTCGCCGAACAGATAGGCTGGCACTTGCCGGTCGACCAGTTGCTCTGGTGGGTGCGCGGCCTGCCCGCACCGGATTCAGCCAGCCGCCTGCAGCTGGATAGCCAAAGCCGGCTGGGCCGTCTCAGCCAGAGCGGCTGGACAGTCGAATACAGCCGTTACCAGCAAGTTGACGGACTGGAACTTCCCCAACGTCTGCAGATATCAGGTCACGATCTGCTGCTGACGCTGGTCATCACCGACTGGAAACCCGGCATCACCGAATGAACACCGCGACACTCAGCCTGCCCGCACCGGCCAAACTGAATCTGTTCCTGCATGTTACCGGCCAGCGCGACGACGGCTACCACACACTGCAAACCCTGTTTCAGTTTCTCGACTACGGAGACACCCTGCATTTCAGCAGCCGCAGCGACGGCAAAATTGCCTTGCTGAGTGACCTGCCGGGCGTGGATGCGGAGGACAACCTGATCGTCCGCGCCGCGCGCCTGCTGAAAGAGGCCAGCAGTACACCACTGGGTGCCGACATCAAACTGGACAAGATTCTGCCCATGGGTGGCGGTATCGGTGGCGGCAGTTCAGACGCGGCTACCACCCTGCTTGGCCTCAACCACCTGTGGCAAACCGGCTTGAGCATCGACCAACTGGCCGAGCTGGGCATCCGTTTGGGCGCTGACGTCCCCGTCTTTGTCCGAGGGCATGCCGCCTGGGCCGAAGGAGTGGGCGAGCAATTGACCCCGGTAGAACTGGAAGAGCCCTGGTTCCTGGTAGTGGCGCCGGACTGCCCTGTCAGCACCGCTGAAATTTTTTCAGATGAGAGGTTGACGCGAAACTCATCGCCCATTACATTAGCGGCCTTCGTCGCAGGCGGTGGTCGGAATGACTGTCTGCCGGTCGTTACAACGCGTTACCCTGAAATTCGTAACACGTTGATCTTGCTAAACAAATATTGTGAGGCTAAGATGACCGGGACTGGCAGTTGCTTGTTTGGGGCCTTCCCAAACGAACGCGAAGCTGATAAAGTTCGCGCCCGGTTGCCAGCCACACTGCGAAGTTTTGTAGCAAGAGGTTGTAACGTTTCTCCGTTACACCGCGAACTGCAAAAGCAAGCATGACGGATGCAGCCGTGCATCCGGACAGATACAGGGGCGTCGCCAAGCGGTAAGGCAGCAGGTTTTGATCCTGCCATGCGTTGGTTCGAATCCAGCCGCCCCTGCCATTTTTCTCTCCGGCAGCAATCAACTACAGAATTGTTCAAGTCTGGCTGGTTGAGGCCGTTTCGGCATTCCCGCAGACCTGAATTCTCCACCTAGCCACTACCCACAAAAGGTATTGCTGCGTGTCCAAGATGATGGTTTTCACGGGGAACGCCAACCCCGATCTGGCACGGCGCGTCGTGCGTCAACTGCACATCCCGTTGGGCGACGCTACCGTCGGCCGATTCAGCGACGGTGAAGTCAACGTCGAGCTGAACGAAAACGTACGCGGCAAGGACGTCTTCATCCTGCAGCCCACCTGCGCCCCGACCAACGACAATCTGATGGAACTGATCGTCATGGCTGACGCCCTGCGTCGTTCCTCAGCCTCGCGAATCACCGCAGTGGTCCCCTACTTCGGTTATGCCCGCCAGGATCGCCGCCCGCGCTCGGCACGCGTTGCCATCAGCGCCAAGGTGGTCGCGGACATGCTCGACACCGTAGGCGTTGACCGCCTGCTGACCGTTGACCTGCACGCAGACCAGATCCAGGGCTTCTTCGACATCCCCGTCGACAACATTTACGGTTCGCCGGTGCTGATTGACGATATCCAGGATCAGCGCTTCGAGAATCTGATGATCGTCTCCCCGGACATCGGTGGCGTCGTGCGCGCACGCGCCGTAGCCAAGAGCCTCGGTGTCGATCTTGCCATCATCGACAAGCGTCGCCCCAAGGCCAACCAGTCCGAAGTGATGCATATCATCGGCGATGTAGAAGGCCGCACCTGCGTACTGGTCGACGACATGGTCGACACCGCCGGGACTCTCTGCCATGCCGCCAAGGCACTGAAGGATCACGGCGCCGCGCAGGTATTTGCCTATTGCACGCACCCGATCCTGTCCGGCAAGGCAATCGAGAACATTACCAATTCCGTGCTGGACGAGCTGGTGGTGACCAACACCATCCCGCTGACCCCGGCCGCTGCTGCCTGCGAGCGCATTCGCCAGCTGGACATGGCCCCGATTGTGGCCGAGGCCATGCGCCGTATCAGCAACGAAGAATCCATCAGCGCGATGTTCCGTTAAGGTACGAGCGCTGATTTAACAGCCCGCAAGGGCATCACCCATCACCCGATGCGTTGGTCGCAAATGCCCGGGTGAGTTAGCAAGGAGACTACAATGGTCGACTTCACTCTTAATGCGAAAGCGCGTACTGACCTGGGGAAAGGTGCGAGCCGCCGCCTGCGTCGTAACGCTGATCTGGTTCCCGCCATCGTTTACGGTGGTGACAAGGCTCCTCAGAACGTTGCTCTGGAAGCACGCGAACTGAAAAAAGCCCTGGAAAACGAAGCTTTCTACTCCCACGTCATCAGCCTGTCCATCGACGGCAAGAAAGAAGACGTGCTGCTGAAAGCACTGCAGCGTCACCCGGCCAAGCCGGTAATCATGCACGCTGACTTCCTGCGCGTTGTTGCCGGCCACGAAGTGACCGTCAACGTCCCGCTGCACTTCGTTAACGAAGACAGCTGTGCAGGCGTCAAGAAAGGCGGCGTTATCTCCCACACCATGACTGAAGTGGAAGTTCACTGCCTGCCGAAAGATCTGCCTGAGTTCATCGAAGTCGACATGGCTGCCGTTGAACTGGATCAGATCGTCCACCTGTCTGACCTGAAGCTGCCGAAAGGCGTTGCTATCACTGCTCTGGCTCAGGGCGCTGATCACAACCTGCCGGTTGCCAACGTCCACGCTGCTCGCGTTGCTGCTGACGCGCCGGCTGAAGGCGAGGAGTCCGCGGAGTAATCTCCCGCACGACTCTGAAGAGGGCGCCCGTTGTGACGCAGGGAATCAAGTTGATCGCTGGACTGGGAAATCCTGGCCCGGAATACGAACTGACCCGCCACAACGCTGGCGCCCTTTTTATTGAGCGTCTGGCCGCACGGCACAACACCAGCCTGCGTCCGGAGAGCAAGTTTTTTGGCCTGACGGCACGCATCAGCGTGAACGGTCAGGACGTTCGCCTGTTGATACCCACTACCTTTATGAACCGCAGCGGTCAGGCCGTCGCCGCGCTGGCGAGCTTCTATCGCATTGCACCCGAAGAAATTCTCATTGCCCACGACGAGCTGGATTTACCCCCGGGCGTGGTCAAGTGCAAGAAAGGTGGCGGACACGGCGGACACAACGGTCTGCGCGACATCATCGCCAAACTGGGCAACAACAACGGCTTTCACCGCCTGAGACTGGGTATCGGCCACCCCGGCCACAGTTCACAGGTGACCGGCTTTGTACTGGGCCGCGCGCCCCGCGCCGAGCAGGATGCGCTGGATGCCTGCATCGACGAGGCCATCGGCGAACTGCCGGGCATGGTCGAAGGCAACTGGACCGCCGTCATGCAACGCCTGCACAGCTTCAAGGCCTGAATCTCATTACGCCGAACCAACGGCAGAGGACAACACCATGGGTTTTAACTGCGGCATCGTCGGACTGCCCAACGTCGGCAAATCCACCCTGTTCAATGCACTGACCAAAGCCGGTATCGGTGCCGAGAACTTCCCCTTCTGCACCATCGAGCCGAACAGTGGCGTGGTCCCCATGCCCGATGCCCGCCTGGACGCCCTGGCCGCCATCGTCAAGCCCGAGCGCGTCATCCCGACCAGCATGGAGTTCGTCGATATCGCCGGCCTGGTAGAAGGCGCCTCCAAAGGTGAAGGCCTGGGCAACAAGTTCCTGGCCAACATCCGTGAGACCGACGCCATCGCCCACGTGGTGCGCTGCTTTGAAGACGACAACGTCATCCACGTTTCCAACAGCGTCAACCCGCGCCGCGACATCGAAACCATTGATCTGGAACTGATCTTCGCCGACCTGGAAAGCTGCGAGAAACAGTTGCAGCGCGTTGCCCGCAACGCCAAGGGTGGCGACAAGGAAGCAGTCGCACAGAAGGCGCTGCTGGAACAGCTGATTCCGCACTTTGAAGAAGGCAAGCCCGCCCGCTCGCTGCTGAAAAACCTCAGCCCGGAAGAGCGCCAGCTGGCCAAGGGTTTCCACCTGCTGACCAACAAGCCGGTGATGTATATCGCCAACGTCTCCGAAGAAGGCTTCGAGAACAACCCGCATCTTGACGTGGTGCGCGAGATAGCCGCGGAAGAAGGCGCGGTCGTGGTTCCGGTCTGCAACAAGATCGAAGCGGAAATCGCCGAGCTGGATGACGACGAGGAAAAGCAGATGTTCCTCGAAACCATGGGCATGGAAGAACCGGGCCTGAACCGCGTAATCCGTGCCGGCTACGAGCTGCTAGGCCTGCAGACCTACTTCACCGCCGGGGTGAAGGAAGTACGCGCCTGGACCGTCAAGATCGGCGCCACCGCACCGCAGGCCGCCGCCGTCATCCACACCGACTTCGAGAAGGGCTTTATCCGTGCCGAAGTCGTCGCCTATAACGACTTCATTCAGTACAACGGCGAAAGCGGTGCCAAGGAAGCCGGCAAATGGCGCCTGGAAGGCAAGGAATACATCGTCAAGGATGGCGACGTAATGCACTTCCGTTTCAACGTCTGA
>Ga0105358_10002058_pt1 | contig 10760 bp, 5 predicted proteins | sample GOMGulsemesocosm_5_FD_83509 | JGI IMG/M metagenome (GOLD analysis project Ga0105358, IMG submission 83509) | Methane-oxidizing microbial communities from mesocosms in the Gulf of Mexico - GOM15C Gulf of Mexico | ecosystem: Environmental > Aquatic > Marine > Cold seeps | place: Gulf of Mexico...
AACACATTACCTGGTGGTGTATATAAAATGGTAGTTAACCGTGAATTTAATGATCCTCGCTTTGGCATTATTGAACGCAAGGTCGTTATAGAAAAAGGGCGTAATTCACAACTGCAGCAAATTAAACTTCCAATGTTAAATAAAGAAGTACCTTTTGCACCGGTAGAGGTTGGCAAAGTTAATACGTATGCAGGTGGAGAGTTAACCCTAGACTTAACAGATGCCAGTGCAACATTTCCAAATGGAAGCCATTCAGGCTTAATTCATGTCTCATTTGAACAAATAGGTAATGTAGATGTAATACCTAGTGCCAAAGCCTACCCTCTAGCTTTATATAGTATTCAGCCTGCAGGCGTTAAGGTAACAGGTGAACTTAGCTTAAAAATCAAAATGCCAAAACTCTATAACAGTCACTCCTATGTTCCTGACAGCGGTACGTATGTTGTCTTAGTTGGACGAGATAACTTAAGCAACAGTCTTCAACCGATAGGAGTTGGTCAAATAGATGGATATACCGTTAAATCTGTCGGAGCAATTCATCTCAAACGTCTAGATTACATAGGTTATGCGTTTGTTGAAGAAAATAAACAAAGCGTATTAGAGCAATATGCAAATGGGCAAAGCAGTATTCAAGCATTAAAAGGAGCATTGTAATGCTTTGGTATTTGAAAGCAGTAAGCAAGCAGCTTAGCGGCGAAAGCCCTAGTAAAAAAAATAAATCAATAAAACACAAAGTGACGTTCTTTTTTATATTAATAACGTTTTCAATTGTCACGATGCACGAAGTGTATAGTGGTGTTGGTGGTTTTAATGAATGGAGAATTAGAACCGGGCACGTTATGTCACGCGGTTTAGTGTTAACCGAGTCTGGTTACCCCATTTATACTGAATATCTATCTGATGGTAGTTTAGGCAGCGATATAGCGCCCATGGATGATAGCTTAAAGGATTCTTATGTAATCTCCGGCGATGCTTATCGGGCTGCTGCCAACTATTACACAAGTTTTATTAGTGATAATGGCAATGGTTTAGCGCGTGGTGCAGAAATTATCACAGCTGAAGATTATCAGAGCCGGACATTCTTGACCATTGGCGACGAAATAGTGAGCTCTGGAGCAAAATCACCCTTGTTAAGTCAACGCATTAAAACTGTTTTGGTGCGTAACAGGAGTCAAATCCTAATTCCACAAACCGACCCGGCGTTACTACAAGCAACGATTGATTTACGTAATATCGACAGCTCGATAGTAAATAACAGCAGCATAAAGTCTGTTCTTTTAAACGCTCAAGGCAATGTTGTCCATTCTTCAGTAAATAATATTGGCTTTAAATCAGGCTTTTTTGAAGATGAAGCAACTGCGTATAAACCTCAGCAAGGCGCTAAAATATATGCACCTGTTCCGCTTGTGCCAGTGGAAACATCACCCGCATTTTTAGGCGGAGGAACGGTGACTGACCGTGATGGGCATTTTGTTTTAAGTTATATGTTGCCGCCATGTCCTGGTTTTCAATTCGATTATACTAATCCTATTACCGCTACCATGCACTTTGGTATTTTTAACCCAAAAGGTGAATATCGCACCGTTATATATCCTCTAACGCAACCCGGTTACGACTTTTGCTCTGGCTTAAGTGCTAATCCACCAGGGTTATCTTTAACGGGTTTAATGGCTCAAATTAACGTTATGGGTATTGAAGCATCAATGTCATATCCAGTGATTGATTATGCTTTTTTTGTGGATACTGCTGTCCTAAAAGGAAAAGGCTACTTATCAAATGGTGGGGATAAATTACCATTAGCAACAACAGAATATGAATACAAAGCCCCCGACCTTGCTAATAAAGCCTATGCTGGTTTTGACTTTGATGGTGACGGTACTCATGACATCGCTGTACTGGGAGAAGTTACAACTGAACAAGATGTTAATGGCGAAGAAGTACAAGTGTTCCGCGAAAGCAGCTCAGGAAGTTTACAAGGAATTTACTTAAGTAGTGGCGGTCATAACCCAAATAGTGCAACCCCTAAATTGGCACAACCAAATTTTGTTCGTTTAGCTGATAAAGCGCCCGATTTTCAACATCAAGGGTTATTAAAAAGCATTAGTAAAGATGACTTAAAAGATACCGATATTCTTGTTTTTAGAGAATCTAACGGCATGTTAATTACGTCACGTAAAGGTAGTGACGTAGACTCAGACGTAGGGCTTAATCTAGCAGGAGCAAGTACCGATGGTTTTTTTAACTTTTCAATGATGATCCGAGGTCCTAAAGCTCACCCTTGGGATTACTTTGGTGGTGATGGTATTGGTTTTGGAGAAAGCTTTAGTTCACTACAGAGCCAAGCAGACATGAATCCTGAATTACATCGACGTGAGTCAGATCACATTCGCCCACATGAAAAGATTCGTGTCGTCGCCATCAATAGAAAAACAGGCTATATCGGTACGAGTAGAACCAGCTATGGTACCTTTTCAGCTGATAGCCAAGTAGGGGAAGGTGTTGTAGGTATGCTTGCTGTGTTAGCGATGAAGCCACCAAATCTTAAAGTTATCGCTGAACGAGAGTATGTTGTTGAAAAAGGCGTAACCCAAGGAGAAAAAAGAGAATTTCTGATCGGTTACGAAGGCTCTGCACTGTCTTCAGACAAAATTATTAAAATAACGACTGAGTGGTTAGACCACGACGATTCGCCCCTGCCAGAGGGATTATCTCACTATGGGTATACCGGTCGTTTAGCCAAAATTGTAAGTGAAAATACACTAGGGCAAGATAGCAGCGCATTGGCTAACTTTTCAATTAAACCCGGACGCAACACTCAACAAGTACAAATAGGCTCAAGAGCAACACAAAATGAGCATTATTACGTGCAAGTTAGCGGAGAGCCTATAGACGGAAATCCCACGTTTGACACCGTAGGTGCTGGCAACGGGCCATTACAATACCGTCCTAATAACTATGTTCCCATTCTTACGCCTATTGCTGATGAACACCTAACATGGCAACAGTACTTAGCTTATAGGGAATATCAAAAAGAAAATCCAGAAGCTGAGCTTGATAAGCCTAAGCCTGTGTATCATTGGTTATATCGCCCAGAATTACAATTTAGTTTGTACTCACTTGAAATAAAAAATATTTTTACCCAAGCAGATAGTACAACACAAAAAATTGATATTTACCCTAGTGATAGTCCTGTTATTAGCAGCAGTGACGATTTAATTAAAGTGCTATATAGCTTACTTGAACAAGAAATAGCACCTTTAGAGTTTTTAGGGGCAGGTCAAGAGCTAGTGCTTGCCTTAGGTGAAGAAGAAGTTTCGATGACGGTAGGTGAAGGCCAACAGCTTATTTTTAATAACCTTGAGCATTTAGCTAGTTTAGAAGTAGAAGATTTTTTAAGTATGCGGCTGTATTCAAACAATGATGCCAGTAATATTTTGTGGGAGTATGCGTTCTGGTCATTAAATGCTGATGTTGCTGATGATAATATTTTACAAGGTACAGACATATATTATGTCAGTGCTGATGAGCCCTCGGTAACGCTTATGGCAAACTTGCTTAATTACAGTATTCTTAGCGATGAAATTAAAGCGAAAGCGCCTAAGTTAGTTTACTGGAAGGTAACGTCGGGCAACGCAACGCTAGATCCTGCCGTGGTTGAAATCGATGAATCAGGCTCTGTTCTTACCACACTTAATTTGACTCCAAACTCTAGTAACATAGTGTATGTCGAAGCCTCACTTGGTGATGGAGATAGCGGCTCCGCCACTTTAAGTATTGGGGTAGTTCCGGGTAAACCGAAAAGTATCAGCGTAAGCTCAACAGGTACAACGTATTTAAAAGGTAAAGGGGAAGTTGAACTCGAAGCGACAGTAAAAGATGGTAGCGGTAATCTTGTAACCAATGGTACGGGTGTGCTTATTCGTGAACAAGGACATATAAATGTATTAACCACTACAGGTATTACCGATAACGGTAAAGTTAAAGCAACGTTATCTGGAGGTAGTATTGCTGGCAGTTATCAAGTAGATGTTTTATCTGGAGTAGCCCAAGCATCAACCAATATTTCAGTAGCGACACTGAATGTAGAAATAAATGGTATTCCAGCAAATTTAGAGCCGGGACAAAGTTACCCATTAACAGCTAAAATTTCTGGTGGTAGTGGTAGTTTAGATAACATATTTTTAGATTTGGGTGCTGACGGTGGCATGATAAGTCGCCGTGATACGGTATCCAACAGTAATGGCGAATTAAGTTTTACTTACCGAGCGCCTAATCAGCCGGGGTCGTACCACTTGGGTGCGAAAGTAGATTTAAATAATCCGCAGTTATTTGATGTCTTGGTTGGTACATCTAATATTGTTCGTTCAGTTTTACCTGAACGAGAATTTGTTGTCACAGGCTCTGATAGTAATGATGGTAGTGTTACCAACTTCAAAGGGGAAATAGCAACGCTTGATTACCCAGAGCAATCGCAAATAACATTAAGTGGTACAGCCAATAGTGCTTGGTCTTTAACACTTAACGACCCGCATTTACCTAATATTGAACCCGTCTACCTGACACGGTTTAATGATGTTTTTTGGGATTCAACAAAAAAACATCCATCATACGGCGAAAGTATTGGTAAAACAGCATCAATATACGGCGGACTTTTCGCGATTACACAAGATAAAGATACGGTTACCAAACCTTGGGAAATCAGTCACACCGATGAATTTATTATAAATAACCCGTCTTATAACTTTTGGGTAAATCTAAAAGACAATGGCAAGGTTATCTCTATTGCAGATAACACCATTTCATTAAACTACTCAGCAGGAGTGTTAGAAGCATCAGTACAATCATTAGACACAGATAGTGCAAATAAAATTAGCACTGCAAGTGTGTCTGGCTTATCGCAAGACCAATGGTACGCGGTAGCAATATCAATTGAGAATGGAAACCTATCACTCACGGTTGATAAACAACAATCAACAACCTTAATGGCGGGTACTTCAATTAATTACAAAACCATGAGTGAAGAGCAGCCATGGTTAAGGTTAAGTAATGACTTCTCGGGCAGCGTTGCAGGTTTAAGAATTTATGATTTAGATAAAGCACCATTAGTTCAATTGACACAAAACACGGGGGTGTACGACTCAAATGGTGAAGCCAATGTGGTCATCGAATTAACCGATACAGCCAAAGCAAACGATATCAATTTATCATCGGTAACCGTTGGTTTGGTTGACGCCAGTAACAATGTCTCGACCATGAATGTTTTCTCAAAAGATGTCATTGAAAAAATGGCGAGTACCATGCGTAGCTCATCATTGGCTGCGAATTTAAGCGCCGATGATTTAATACAACGTATGCCTATGCATCAGTACTTCCCTGACCCACAAGTCGGTGTCTCTAATTATATTTCAAGTTTCGCCCTAAAAAGCAATGCAGACTCCTCAACTGAAAATGTATTAGCCAACCTTTCTTGGTTGACGCTAAATACTAAATACCCTGAATTACATGACGATGTAACAACACTACAAGGTTACTTCGCCGATATTCAACATGAAAACCTTCCGCATTTTGCCGCAGAATATATTCAAGAAGCCACCGTACAAGCAAGTTATGGCAATAACTTTTGGCTAAGAGCAATGGCAACTAGCTTTAAAGTATGGGCTGAAATGGTACAAAGTAACCCTAACGAGGCCAACCAAATAGCGAGTGCTATTAGTAACAGGAATGACTTTTGGGCTTGGGTACGAATTTTATCTGTACCTGCCAACGGTTGGGCAACTGACTCTATACCTATTCCACGACCTAACATGACTTGTGATAAAGTAAGCCCAACAGTTAATGTGGGGACGCCGCTTGCATTTAGTTTAGAGCCTTGTCGAGCATCTGGTGTACAAATGGCTACCTTTATACAAACAATAACCGCAATTGATCCTGTGGTAATTGATCAACCTGTAGTATTAACCACCTACGCGACTAACTTATTATCATCAATGAAATATCTACCGCTTGAATATAAGCAATGGTTTACAGATGGTAGTGAGACCTTGGTATTAAACAACAGCTCATTTGTGCCACAGGCTCATGCTGTAGGGCCTGCAATAGCTTACCCAGTACGTGCCTTTTTGGTTTTGCTCAAGCAATCACTACGAAAAGCGGCGGGTGGTGCACCAGCAAACTTTATTGCTTTTTTACAAGGCGGAACAACCTCAAGGGTAAAAGCCGCAGAATTTTTACCTGCAATTGCTTACCTAGCATCTCGACTTGAAGGAGCGCCTGCCGAACTTTGTGGCGATAAATGTAAAACCTTTAAGAAGCAAGTTAGCGACACCGTTAAAGAAGATATCGCTGCCTGGTTTTTAAGTATGGGGCTGGCCAATAAAGGCGTGATTAGTGACGAAGCCAGCAAAAATAAAAGCTGTACTATCGCTTATATGAACCACGGAAAAGCGTTTGAGCTTATGGGCACAGCCATGTACCAAGCCTTATATGAATTTGGCGGCGATTTTAGTTTAGATAATAAAAAATATGAAATATTATTATCAGACCCTCGAAAAGGGGCAGCTATCATTAACGTTGGGTTAATGGATAAAAAGACAGGTAGTAGCGAATTAAGCGAACCGATTAAACGCCAACGTAAACCTGACTTAGTGCTTGCAGGCGAAGGTGCGGGGGAAAGAACTTGGGTTGAGTTTAAATCGTGGGCAGCCAATACTAAAGCCTTTAAAAATAAAGCGCCTTGGAATGGTGTTTCAAATTCCGGTAGTGCACAATATACCGATGCCAGTAGACAATACTTTTTAGATGTAGCGGCTAGTCAAACGGCATTACAAATAGATTATTGGGATGAACAAACTGAAGATTTACAAAAAGCAAAGCCTAGTGAGCACATTACTTGGTTTCAAATGTGGGAGAAAGGAAAGAGGTCATGGCGAACCTTAATCAAAAGTGGTAGCGGTTATAAGTTTTCAACAAACACAATTACGCGTAATGTTGCCACCCCATGGATCAGCAATGATGGCTTAATAAAAAGTAGTGAACTAGGCAAGGATAAACCTTTTGGACAGTTACAAGAGTTTTTAGCAGGAATAAGTCCAGATTTAAAAACATCTATGTACGAAACCACCCTAGGTAAAGAGAAAGAAGATCATGAAAAGAACTTTGTTGAACCGCAGGTAAGTGGCAGTTTTTCAGATTTACTTAACAGCGATATTCGCCCTTTTACGCCATTAACCTTTTTAGCACTAGAGCTGGGTGATGAGTCAGGTAAAAAAGCTGCAGATATGTTCAAAGGTATTATGAGTGAGCTTGGCAAAGGCCCCTTTGTTGAATTACAACAAGCGATTAATAATAAAGAATTAAGTGTGGCGCAAGTTGATGCATTACGTGATAAATTAACCGCTGAAATGGAAGCGTTATTAGGGCCTTGGGCTTGGCTATTGGTTGATATTCCTGGTTTATCATGGCTTGAAAATACCGTGGCAGACTGGGCTGTGGGTGAACAAATTGAAAGTGCAAGGTCAGGGCTCGTTGAAATGGAATTGTCATCTGACTTTTTTGAAAATTTATGTGAGGATCAATAATGAATACTACTTTCCCCGAAGCACCGACCGCGGTGAATACCCCTGATAAAAGTATCACTTTAGCCGACTTAACCTACCTATGGCAGGTCGATGATGCTGAATGGCTTGCTCAGCGCAAAGCCGATTGGCTAACTTATATAAAGCCTGTATTTAAAGACTACCCAAAGTCAGAACAAAAACTTTTGGAGCAATATTTTACTTTAGGTATAAAAAACGAGTATTACCCAGAAAGTGATTGGTTTTTTTTAACCCCTTATGATTCGGTTGGAGACTTTATTAAAATTATTAATTCATCACTGTTAGGGCCCCATGAAAGAGGAAATGTGCTTAGTGGTTTTGTTACCAAATTTAAACGGTTTGAGCTTTGTCCTTGGTACAAAAAATATTTATTGATGTATATTGAAGTGTATTTATGTAGTGGCTTCGTGATAGTGGAAGAGAAAGAAGAAACAATATCCCCTATGCCTACTTTTTGGACTTTTCAATTTGTAAAAGACTCTTTGAGCTCAATTAAAGAGAATAAAAATTGGAGTCCTTTATATTTTTGTGTAGATTATTTTGTCAGTATTTTACCTTTTGCTTTCCGGGCCAAAAGAAGAGAGAGAATCGGATTAACTCAATTAATGCAATTGGTGGATGAAAAACTAGAGCAGGGCGATTTAACCGGCGACTTACTTAATTTTGTAACAGCACTGAAAGCTCGCGAACAAGATATTTTTGCGGCATGGGACATTGGCGAACAAAAAATTGCGGCGGGCATGAAAGCGCCACGCGAATAAATGAAATAATGAACTAGGTGATTAGTCAGGTACACAATCTGCAACAATGTAACATTTATTGCTTTGGAGTTAGGCGAAGCAAGTAAAGACAAAATTGCAGATGTTAAAGATAAAATAATGAATTACCCCGCGCCAAGGCTTCTCGCTTAGGCTCAAATTCGCTACGCGAAGAGGGGTATCTTGATTTATTAAAGGTCAAAATCCTTTACGCCGCAAGCGGCGGGGAATTAAACCCGCAGAGATTAAAATTATTAATTCATCGTTGTTAGGTGCGCGTAATAGAGCGGATATGATCGGTGGCTTTTTAGTTGTTTTTAAACGCTTTGAGCATTTTCCGTGGTATAAACACCATATGACAATATTTATTACAGCGTATTTAAGCGATTTTTATATTGTTGTAAAAGAAAAAAGAAAAAAGAAAAACTCTGTCGCCGGGGCCAACGTATTGGTCTCTTGATTTTGTCAATAAAGCTATTGCTGCAATTAAAAGCAAATCGAGCTGGAGTCCATTTTACCTTTGTATTGATTACTTTATTTCTATCCTTCCTTTTGCTTTCCATGAATACTGGAGAGAAGATATTGAGTTAATCAAATTAATGCAATTAGTGGATGAAAAACTAAAGCAGGGCGATTTAACCGGCGACTTACTTAATTTTGTAGCCACACTCAAAGCCCGCGAAAAAGATATTCTAGCGGCATGGGACATTGGCGAACAAAAAATTGCAGTGGGCATGAAAGCGCCATGCGAATAAATGAATGAATGAATGAATAATGTAAATTCATTATCACAGTATATTTTTAATAAAGTAGATTAATTGAGTGAAAATAGCTAATGGCAGAGTGTAGCGGTACGCTTGTTATACAAGCAACAGAGCAAGTATTTAACACTTTTGAGCAAGACCGCGATGTCGGTTTAGAGGCGCTCGTTGCGTTTTCTGGTGCAGACCAAGCTATCAATGATGAATGTGATGTGTTTTTTCTGTCAGTAGACATTAAAGGTGATAGTGCCTGTTTTGAGTTTGAAAATAACTACTGGTTTGATACAGCACAACGATTAGTGGCAACAGGTAAAAACCTTGGTCTTTATTTGTATTTTGGTGACGAATACGGCGCTAAGTTTTATTTAGCACAAAACCCGCAAGGTGAGTCTTTTTCATTTTTTGCTGGTGGCGAAGAAGATGATTTTGAAATTGATGGTGGTGATATCGCAAGCCCTGAAAACGTAAAGCAATGGTTAGCGCTGATACCTAAAACAATAAAAGCAGACTTTCCGCAACTACTGACTTTTGCTAATTAAAATCATTCTGCTATTTAAAGATAAAAGCAGTTAGCAGCAGTTAATTCACTGTTGTTAACTGCAGCTGTACGTTAAAAGGCTTATTGTCATTTAACCTAAAAAGCACCATTTTTACTTTCCCTTTGATTTTTTCTGAGTTTATACCACCAAAATAACGGCTGTCTTGACTGGCATTACTATTATCCCCAGTGACAAACCAAATACCCTTTACTGGGGTTTTATATTCAGGCCAAGGCGTTACTCGTTTTACTAAATGCTGTTTAGTTATGCCATGTTCAAAAACAACCACGTCATTAAGTAATGGTGTTTTTTCAACATAAGCCCAGCTATCGATCAATATAAGCTCTCCGGGCTTGATGGTCGGCATCATAGAAGCACTCGGCACAAAATATATATGCAGCCCTAACCATTGATGTTTATATAAATAGCCTTGCCTAAATCCAAACAAGCAAATAACTACAAAAATCAAAGTAAAAAATATACGTTGTATTGACTTGGCAGGTGTTTGCGTTTTTTTTAAACAACCACCACTACTAATTACATAAATAAGTGCAATTAAAGCCAAGGTAGTTTTTAGCCATACAGGTTCAAATACCAATCTAGACCAGCAGAGCAAGGTTATTAGTGCAATCAATAATATTTGTGTTAAAAAAGCTAAGCGCCATCGACCCAATAAGGCGAGGCCTGCGCTAGGTAGTAATAAATTTAAAAATGTGGAAAAAAAGCGCATAAAGGGAAACTTACTTATGTAAGGGACTTATTTATATTGGTGATGATATCGCCTTTATAATACTTGCTTTCATTCTTTATAGGAACTCATTCATTAGCAACGGGAAGCATCAGGAGCTTATTTGCAGACTCACCGGTTACTATCGATGTAATAGCGCCAAGTGTCGCGGCTGATTTTGTCAGTAATTAAGCCACTTTTACCTTGCAAGTAATTGCTCGTATTGGCGGTATAACAGCAACCGATAAAGTACGTTTAACACATTACCTGGTGGTGTATATAAAATGGTAGTTAACCGTGAATTTAATGATCCTCGCTTTGGCATTATTGAACGCAAGGTCGTTATAGAAAAAGGGCGTAATTCACAACTGCAGCAAATT
>Ga0105358_10002059_pt1 | contig 10759 bp, 7 predicted proteins | sample GOMGulsemesocosm_5_FD_83509 | JGI IMG/M metagenome (GOLD analysis project Ga0105358, IMG submission 83509) | Methane-oxidizing microbial communities from mesocosms in the Gulf of Mexico - GOM15C Gulf of Mexico | ecosystem: Environmental > Aquatic > Marine > Cold seeps | place: Gulf of Mexico...
AAAGATACTTGTTTAAGGAGAATAGCTTGCCTAGCGTACCCACTAGTGTCAAAGAGCAACTAGACACCCAAAAAATTATTTACCAAGTCGCCAACTCAAATTTCCCACCTGTCGCAGGGCATCGTGTTCGCGCTACTATTTTGCAAGACAGCCTCGGCCAAGTTCAGGCGATCAGCCCAGCTGAAAACTTACTTGATATTCGCTGTATCAATAAAATTCTTGGTCGTGATCTACGGGCGACTAATCAGAAAGAGCGTCAGCCCTTATTCGATAAATATAAGCTACAAACCATTCCCGCTCTGCCTAAGCTCGCTGGAATGCCTACGATTGTTGACGAATCACTGCTCCACTCCGAACATCTATTGCTAGAGTCTGGCACCCAGGGACAAGTTCTATCCATTAAAAAGCCCGACTTCCTTCAGGCCCTTGCTGACACGGATACCGGCGCCATCAGTGTTGCGGTGAAGGTCGACCTAAGCGGCAACGATGAGAAGCACATTCTCAAGTCAGTTAAGCAATTCACCAACCGTAGAATTCAACAGCGCCTGGAAGAAACCCTAGAACTGCCATCGCTGCCCGAGACTGCACAGAGAATTATCAACCTGCGCGTAGACCCCAATGCTGATATCAGCGACCTAGCCGGAATCGTCGAGATGGACCCGAGCTTGGCAGTTCAGGTTGTTAGCTGGGCCAGCTCGCCTTACTACTCGGCGCCTGGAAAAATAAAATCCATTCATGATGCTATTGTTAGAGTCTTAGGCTTCGACATGGTACTGAACCTTGCCCTTGGATTAGCTTTGGGGAAGTCTCTCAGTATGCCGGTCGAAAGCCCTTATGGCAGCACCAGCTATTGGCACCAATCTGTCTTTACAGCGGCCACCGTCGAGTCTCTGGTGACAAAAATCCCAAGGGAACATCGCCCTGGGTTTGGCATGGCTTATTTATCTGGCTTATTAAGTAATTTTGGTACTCTTATTTTGGCTGAGGTATTCCCACCTCATTACGAGGATATCTGTCGCTTGCAAGAGGCTAACCCTCACATCCCTTATCAAGAAATCGATCGTCATGTGCTCGACATCAGTCGTGATCAATTGAGCGGCTGGCTGATGAGCCTTTGGAATATGCCAGAGGAAGTCTCTGAGGCGCTTCGTTATCAGGCCTCCCCCGATGCCGAAAGTGACCATATAGTTTATGCCCAACTTATTAAGGTGGCCCGTAGCCTTTTGGCCAACGAAGGTTTAATTCTGGGGCCTAAAGAAAAACTCGATCCGGCTATACTCAAAGAATTACACTTGCTGCCAGAACAAGCCACCGAAGTTATTGAAAGTATTTCCGAGTCTTCTACCGAGCTTCTCAACATTGTGAAAGAGCTCAGCTAAAGAAAGCGCACGCACATTAGATTTGTCACGGCCCCCAAATTGGACCGTGACAAATCTAAAATTTTTAATTCTCCCGAGTCAATCGTCTCACGCGCCACCTCCCCAAACCCCTCCTGCTATCAACCTTGTACTATTGACGCCTCATTGATCCTGATAATGAGTAATCGCTACTTCTTATAACAAATAGATAATGATAAATTATTACCGTCAGCAAGGTTAAGCTAAATCTAGTAATGGAGTATTACAAACAGCCTGCCCGACAGCACACTCGAAATAATAAATAATGAGCCTGCTCATAGCACACAAGGAAAAAGCTATGCCTAAAGTAACAAAGCGAAAAACCAAAGCTACCACACACAAAGAAATGGACATTAACGTCCCCAGAGGCAACGGGAGAATTGAGTATTTTAAATTAGTACCCGCACTTCCCAAAGCCGGAAAGCCAGCGAAATGGAAAATGACTCACCTTGACCCAGAGGGCGGTAAAGAAAAAATTGTTGATGACATCAACATTATTTTTAATAAAGATTCTGGTTGGTTACAACGTCAGTCCGAACAATGCGTACTGGTTTTCACTATTCATAAATCTCGTTGGAGCTTCGCGATGGGGGGCACCAAAAACTGCATCAAGAGAGCATCAAAATCCCACACAGATATTTTGCACGATATAGAAAGCACAGTAAGCGGCAACGGAAAAGTTCTTACCTTAACGGCTAAAAACCTTGGCCATTCACATGAATATGTAGACTTTTCATTTCTGGCCTCTCACACCGCAAAAGATGGTAAATGCACAATTTACCAATCCAAAGATCCTGGCATGGGCGTCGACAGACCTAAATAGTAATGCCCTTCACTAAAATTCAAAAAAGCATTATTTAGTGTGGCACTCGAGCCCAGTTAGTTTTTTAAACTCTGGGCCGTATTCTTCATGAGTACATAACTCATCAAACCAGGGCAAGCTAAACCAAACCTTACCGATACCTAACGCCAATGAGTTTTCTACCCAAATTATTGCCGACTGATGATTTTTGGCAACCGCATAAACCAAGGCACTTGAATAGGCCACTTCGCTATTATCTCCCGCCAGACGTTGAGATTTTTCGACAGACTTCAAAGCTCGCATAACTTGACCGGTATGAATATAAGCTTGCGCCCTATTTCGCAAATGGCTCCACTTGCTGTCATCTGATTGGGAATCAATTATTTTTTGATAATATCCATGTGCTTTTTCAATATTTCCGAGTAACGCAAAGTTATCCGCGAGATTAAGAATATGCACAGGTTTATTAGGGCTAAGTTTTTCGGCTTTAATGAACAATGGGCTGGCCTCTTCATACTTTCGCTCGAGCATATTTATAAGCCCCATATTCGTGAGATCAACGACCGAAGCTCTGTCTTTAATATGTTTCTGATAAATGTTTCTGGCTAAAATCAATCGCCCATCCGCGAGATATACCATACCCAAGGTGCTTCTGGCTTTCACATTAACAGGGTTCAACTTCAATGCCGACAGCAGATACTTTTCGGCAGTCAACGAATCACCCATCGACCATGAGGCCAGAGCTAAGTTGATGTAACTGGTCTGATTGGGTCGTAACTGAATGGCTTTACGGTAATGTTCTACCGCCGTGACATAATCATTTTCATAGTAAGCAATTAAAGCATAGAGCGATTCTATCTCGAAGGCTTGGGCCCCTAAGGCCTCGATTTTTTTGGCCTGCTCACGGGCCAATTTTTGCTCGCCAGTATTTAAATATAAGTCGAACCAGTTACGGTGCTGTGTAACACTTTCGGGCAGGACGGTATTCGCCGTTAACAACACCCGCTGCAAACGCTCTATTGCGCCCTTTTCTTGGCTATCATGGTAGAGGTCCAATGCAACGTCCGTGTAAAATCGATAAAGTGGTGCGAACCTAGGCGCTTTTAGTTGCAGGGAGTCTAAACGATCTAGCAACTCAGACCTATCAATGCGCCTTTTTTGATAGGCGATCTTGAGTTCAACATACTCATTATATTCGGCCTCGCTAATAAGCTCCGAGATAGGTTGCAAGCCATCGCGCTCGAGAAACAATGCCCCTAAATTTTGGGAACTCATTCGATACACTTCTAAGAGGTTACCCAGTAGCAAGGTGCTGCGTTGTTGACCATCAACTGACCAGCGCTCGCCGGCAAGTTTAGACAGTGTTATCTGGCAACGGCTGTTGTCACAGTGCAATGTGGTCTCTATAACAATGTCTGCGCCAACAGCCTGCCCCACAACCGCACCGCTTTTTACTGCTGCCGCTACATCTTTTTCAGAAATCAAATGTAAGTTTTCGAGGGCAATAACCCCTTCTTGTAAGGCATAGAAAACCGTTTCTGTTGCGCTCGCGTAGTCTAAACTATCAACCGCCTCTAAAATGGGCGGCAACACTGCAACGTACTGATGTGGCTCTTCGAAGGGGTTAATAACTTGTTGTATTTTCCCTCCAGTGAACACAGCCATCACTAACAACACGACCGCCATACTCAGCCACATCAATTTTTTTATCTTAGGTGAATTTGAAGGCTTTTCAGGAAGACTAGGCATTACCATGCTATGGGCGGTTAACTCGCCTAAAAACTCTCCAGAGACTTCTGACAAAAACTGCTGCAGCTGCAAAGAAACCCAACGGGCATCATTGGGTCTACTCTGGGAGTCCTTATCCAACAAAAGCGCCACTAAGTCACTAAGCCCTGCCGGCAAATCAGGGTTCATCTCCGACAATGTCTTGGGCTCATTTTGCAAAATTGCCTGCACCATGAGCAGCTGGTTTAAGTCATCACCAAAAGGATGTTCATCACCTAAAATACGACACGCTAAGATACCCAAAGCAAACAGATCACTACTCGGCCCAACGTTTTCGCCACGAATTTGCTCTGGGGACATTGCGCTATAGCTGCCCGACACGGCGTCATGCTGGGTCAATTGAGCGGCGTCTGGATCCTGAGACTTAGCGACACCAAAGTCGGTTAATTTGAGCTGGCCGGTATTACTGATTAAGACATTGTCTAATTTTAAATCCCGGTGAACGATACCTCGCTGATGTGCTGCCGCGAGGCCTTCGCTGATTTGGATTAAAAATTGAATTTTTTGGTGCTGACTACAAAGTTGCTCACGTAAATACTGCCGCAATGTTCGCCCATCGACATACTCCATTACTAGAGCAGTGCTATCCTCCTGATCGACGAAGTCATAAATCTGAACAATATTGACATGGTTTAGCTGCGCCAATAGTTTTGCTTCACGCTGCAAACGCTGTTTAAGCTGGCTATCGGCAAGGTTGGGATTTAAGCACTTAACCGCAACTTGCCGATCCAATCGGTCATCTTGGCCAAGGTAGACCACCCCCATACCGCCACGCCCAATAACCTGGCCTAACTTATAGTGAGCGATCTGTTTGGGGGTCGCAGGTGTTGTCATAAAATAGCTTAGTTTTGCGACGTTGAAAGTTGATGAATTAGCTCGGCGCCCTTATGAACGGTGAACTCTGAGCCTGCAAAGCGTAAGCGCCCACGTAATCGTTGAATCAATGACTTGATACCAACCACCTTTGGCAAAGCTTCTGTTAATTGTTTGCGGGCACGGAAAATTAAAATGTTGATGTGCGCAGCATCGACCCCCAAGTTTTGAGCCAAAATATCGGTATCAACCCAGCCTTGGCTACTTTCATCGATTCCTCTAGCCGCATCTTCTGCCTTTAAGCGAGCCAAATGTAGCAACACATAGTGGTGGCTACGCTCCCCTAGGTTGTGGTTTCCAACATCTGATTCGAGGGATAATTGGGTACTTTCTTCATCGAGACTCGTCCTAAAACTAAAGTGGTAGTCCGTAAATTGCCTAGGATCAATGAAGATTTGCTCTGTAGCGGGAATATGCTCGACTAAAAATAGCGTCCAGTTTTGATCCCCACAACTCACTGTCTGGCCATGGGCTAAAGGCCGAGATTCACCATCGGCAATAGACTCTAAATACCACATCCCATCATCGGTACTTTGATGGATAGCCTTTTCAGGATTTTCATCAGACGGTAGAAAATGAAATTTGTCTAGATATACGTCTTCACATTGATCTGAGTTGGTTATCAACACATCTCTTGGAGGGTGTAGGTTCTCTATAAACCATGCTGTTTGAGTTTGTGATCCAAAGTACAATTTCTGCCCTGGTTGTAACTGGTGGGCAGTGCCGGTATTAAGCTTTTGCTCGTCCACCCACGTTCCATTACGGCTGAGGTCGCGGAGCAGCCACTCATGGCCATCCCATTCAATTACCGCATGAATACGGGACACAGAGGAAGACTCAACGCAGCTGTCGACCTGGGGCTCAAAACGCCCAAAGGTATGGTGGGCACGTAAAGGTAATAACAACCCCGTACTCAAATCACGTACCTGTGCCATGAATTCACCCTTAGTAAACAACGCAGCCCGTGCATTGCTGCCCCTAAATTTTACATTCAAACTTAATGGCGTAAAACTCGAGCTGTGAAGTTCGAAAATTGAACAGTTATTATTTTTAAATTTATACCCGCCGCGAAAGTGCATACGCTGCGGGGTTATAGATTACGTTACAAACGTGCACATAACCGGGTACCTACACCCGGTTTTTAACCTTTAGCTTGGCTAACACCATTTATTACACCACAAAGCGCCTGCAAGTGTAATACGGTGTAATAGGGAAAACCTTTTCATTTCTCTATAGTGATGTCTCACACTACTCGAAACCGTACTTTTTCTTCACAGGGATGAGGTATTTGTACAAGGAAGTTAAGAAAAACTATTTCTTTGATCGCTACAAGGAAGAACGCACAACACAGGACTGTGCTCGGTGCGATGCTCGGCAGGCAATTTAGCTATTATCAAAGAGATTAGCGTTACGTTCGGGAAGATGTGATTGTGTTTTTTGCTCACAGGGATTGGACTTTTCTCAGGGATGAGGCAAAGAACCCAAACAGGGATGTGAGCATGGAGCATAAAAGGGCTGTTCGTTGGAGAAAAAGCCTTAATGGACTCAAAAGGGAGAGCTTATGCTCTCCCTTTTTTTATGGTCTAAAATATGAGCCTTAATAAAAACTCATATTCACGCCTCAATCTCGGCTACGCTATTGAGATTTCATTTCTTGCGCCGGCGCATCAAAAATTGATTGGTCCAAAGCATTTTCACTCTTTGCAACCACTGCCGTAACCATCGAATCACCAGTTACATTAACGACGGTACGAGCCATATCGAGAAGTCGATCTACACCGATAATCAAGGCGATACCCTCGACGGGTAAGCCGGCCTGCTCCAACACTAGAGCAAGAGTAATCAAGCCCACACCCGGAACACCCGCAGTACCGATTGAGGCCATGGTGGCCGTCAATATGACCATCATGTAGCCGCCCAAGCCGATATCGATGTTATACGCTTGCGCTATAAACGCAGTCGCAACGCCCTGCATAATCGCCGTACCATCCATATTAATAGTAGCGCCCAGCGGAACCGTAAAGGCCGCTACTCGATTATCAACACCGAGACGCTCCTCTGCTGTTCGCATCGTCACCGGGATGGAGGCATTGGAAGACGATGTGCTGAAACTGAACATCATCAATGGTTTCAGCTTCGACAAGAAAACACTGGGGCTGAGGCCACTGAGCAGCTTCAACAGCGTTGGGTATACACAGAGCCCATGCACCAATAAAACACCAACAACGGTCAAGAAATACGCCATAAGTTCTTTAATGGCCCCAAAACCAAGGCCCGCAAATAACTTCGCCAACAAGCAAAAGACCCCATAGGGTGCAATGGCCATTAGCATCATCACTAGCTTCATGATTACTTCGTTCACATCCTCAAACCATGACAGCACACGCTTGCCTGATTCTTTGGCGTGAGATATGGCGATGCCAAATAGCAGTGCAAAGACAATGATTTGCAACATATTGCCATCGGTCATGGCGGCAACAGGGTTACTTGGGAAGATATCAATAAGAACTTGCTTGAACGGTGGAGCCTCTTTTGCCACATATTCACCGCCACCGACAGATAAATTCATGCCATCGCCTGGACGGATAATAGACCCTGCTATTAGCGCAAGACTAATCGCCAAGCCAGTGGTAATCATGTACAAACCAATGGTTTTACCCGCCATAGGTCCAACACGTCCCTGCTCACCCAGCGCACCCGCACCACAGATTAGCGATACAAACACTAAGGGGACAACCAAGAGTTTTAACGATTTTACAAATATTTGGCCGACGGTATCGAAAAGTCCATCAACGATATACAACTGTATCCAAGCGGCTACATCACCACCGTCTGCCATTAGCCAGTTCAAGCCAACACCAACGAAAAGGCCTAAAACCATAGCCAATAATATTTTTTTTGTCAGGCTCATATTTTTTCCTATGTAAGTATTAGATCAACCAAACAAGCCGCCAACTAGTATCGTCTAGCAATTCGATTAGCGAATTATGGCACCAAAGGGGTTTGCGAACGCAAATACTACGGCATAGATGTAGAAAGCTTCAAGTCGAGAGCTTTCTAGATAGGAAGGTGCGACTGCAAACACTATATATCAGCTGTTTGCAGTGCTGTTAATACTTAAATGTTAATTAAGTGTTAACAGCGTCTTTTAATGCTTTACCGGGTTTAAAGCCAACGGTATTGCTCGCGGCGATTTGAATCGACTCGCCGGTTTTAGGGCTGCGGCCGGTACGGGCTGCGCGGTGGCGCTGGGTGAAAGAACCAAAACCAATTAAGCTGACTGCTTCATCTCGACTCACTGCATTTGAAATTTCATCAAGAATAGCATTTACAACGTCTGAGGCTTTCTCTTTGGGCAAGTCAGCCTTATCTGCTACTGCCGCCACCAAATCTGTCTTGTGCATCTACGTTTCCTTTTATCATTTTTATTAGTCGACGCTAGTCTCCCTAGCCCCGAATCGCCTATTAAACCAAGCTCGGGCCTTAGCCACAAGAATAATCTGAGTATTAAACCCATACTTTCATGACTTGTCGTGGTATCTATAGTATCTAAAGCACCTCTGGTGAATTATATTCGCCCATTGCTAGCGCTAGCCCCCGCTGATCACTAAAATAGTGCTTTCAAGGTAATAGTGTAGTCACGACATTAAAATTAAGGGCAAATAAACTCTTGTACCCGTTTTATCCAGTTTGGCTGCGCCAGCGCAGCGCCCAACTCAGCAGTCAACTACGAAAGTGGCTATACGACAGTGGCTCCCTTACCCAAAACCTGATCCAAGCCAGCGAGGGTAACTTCTCCCTACGGGTGTTAAACCAAGGCTTAGAAGTCCCTCGGCTCGACGAGTGCAGGGCACTTGGGCTACCCAGCCGCCAGTTAGCGCTAATACGCGAGATTGTTATGTCAGGTTATGATCAAGACTGGGTGTTTGCTCGCAGCGTCGTACCCATAAGCAGCCTAAATGGGCAACTGCGACACTTAAAAAGCCTTGGCAACCAGCCCCTTGGCGCCCTGCTCTTTAAAGACCCCAATATGCAACGTGGTCCAATTGAGACGACCTTACTCAATAAAAGTTTGATCAACATACCCTGTAACCAAGCCGCATGGGCTAGGCGATCGGTGTTTCGTATTAGTAACAAGCCTCTGCTGGTGAGCGAAGTTTTTTTACCCAGTTTCAGCCCTATTTACAAACACGCCAATAAGCCACTTCCACCACAATCGGAACACGAGTAACCTTATAAACAACGAACCACCGCGAGGCGCCTTACCGTCGCGGCGACAGTCATTTAACCCGGCAGCTGGAAAGCTTAATGCAAGACCAAAAGAAACCATCCAATACCGCTACAAATAGCCTACAAGCCTATGCCCAGTTGATGCGCATCGACCGTCCAGTCGGGAGCCTACTTCTGCTGTGGCCGACTTTGTGGGCGCTTTGGTTGGCCAATGAGGGGATGCCCCCTTTGAACTTACTTCTCATTTTTTGCTTCGGGGTGATTTTGATGCGTGCGGCCGGTTGTGTCATCAACGACTACGCCGACCGAAATCTCGACGCACACGTTGAGAGAACTCAACACCGTCCCCTTGCCCAAGGGTTGATACCGCCACGCAATGCGCTGATATTGTTTGCCCTGCTCTGCTCTGTATCATTTGCCTTGGTTTTACTGACCAACGAATTAACCGTTTATCTGTCTTTTGGAGGGGTAGCCCTAGCCGCCTGTTACCCCTTTATGAAGCGACACACCCATCTACCGCAACTAGTATTAGGGGCGGCGTTTTCGTGGGGCATCCCTATGGCCTTTACGGCCAGCAATAATGAATTAGGTCCGTTACCGTGGTTGATTTTTATCGCCAATTTACTCTGGACTGTCGCCTATGACACGCTATACGCCATGGTCGATAGAGAAGACGATCTAAAAATAGGTATCAAGTCGAGTGCCATTTTATTCGGCGAACAAGACAAGTTCATTATCGGATGTTTGCAAGCACTCACTATCCTTTCATTGCTGGTGATAGGGAGCCGCTTTAACCTTAACTTTCCGTTTTACGCCAGCCTTGCGATTGCTTCAGGGTTGTTTTTGTTCCAACAAAACCTCATCAAAGCGCGGGCCCGCGATGCTTGCTTTAAGGCCTTTTTGAACAACAACTTTGTAGGTGCCGTTATCTTTGCAGGAATCGCCCTGAGTTATTTAAGCTAGTGATAACTGGCCTAAGATTGCTATCAACCAATCTTAGCTCAGGACCCTTAGTTAGCTGCTATTGTTCAAATTCACATGTTCATGCCTGACTATAAAACAGGCAGTTTTCGCTTAAACAACCTAGATCGATCACCTCGGGAAAACGCCTAAACTCAAGACTGTCATAAAGTTGAAACAAAACCTTTATTTAATGGTAGCCATAATTAGATCGCTACCCGTTTTAACTGGGCGATATCCTAAGCATTGATAAAGGGGCAAACATGCCTAACAAAACGATTCTGATAGTTGACGATGAACAAGCCATTCGCGATATGTTGCGCGTTGCTCTAGAGATGGCTGACTATCAATGCATGGAGGCCGCTGACGCGCAGGAAGCGCATAGTTTGATCATCGATGAAAAACCCGATTTGATTCTGCTCGATTGGATGATGCCTGGCACTAGCGGCGTTGAACTTGCGCGCCGCTTGAAGCGTGACGAGGTCACAGCAGGCATCCCAATTATCATGCTGACCGCCAAAGGCGAAGAGGACAACAAAATTCAAGGCCTCGAGATTGGGGCTGACGACTATATCACCAAGCCTTTTTCACCCAGAGAGCTCGTGGCTCGCCTCAAGGCGGTATTGCGACGCACTGACAGCCACGAAGACGCTCAGCCTATCGTCGTGGGCGCACTGTGCCTAGACCCTGTTAGTCACCGCATTACTAT